>Ga0209290_1000803_pt1 | contig 19303 bp, 18 predicted proteins | sample EN1Hudsemesocosm_2_FD_184632 | JGI IMG/M metagenome (GOLD analysis project Ga0209290, IMG submission 184632) | Methane-oxidizing microbial communities from mesocosms in the Hudson Canyon - EN10B Hudson Canyon (SPAdes) (version 2) | ecosystem: Environmental > Aquatic > Marine > Cold seeps... | reverse complement strand
ACCAGCGCTGAAACCATTACCATTGTTTTCGATTTGAATATCAACAGGTCCGAAGTAACCACTGATGCTTAAATCAGAGATCAAAGTTGTTGACTGACCGCCAGCTGTAAATGTCTCAGCATTAGGAACAAAAACATTACCTGCGCCAGAACCGATATCGTAATCAGATGAAGCTAATTTGATAGCATCGATAGAGAAGTTGAAATCGGCTGCAGTATGTACAAGTTGAGCAGCTGTTGCTAGATCAAGATCTGCAAGACCAAGTGAACCAGTTGAACCAGGAGTAAATACTTCTGTTAATGTTTTACCAGTTCCAGCTACGAATGCTTCCATTCCACCACCTTGTCGCATCGATGTGTATAACTAAGTCACCGTCGCCGAATGTTTTCTTAGTGTTAAGGTTAGCTTTACCAACAGCTGACATGGTGTTCGCAGCAACTGCGTCGATGCCTGCATGGCCAGTGTTTCCACGACCTTGTAACATAATAGCTAATTCAGTGATTTCAGAGAAACCGTAATGAAGAACGTTATCATCATTTACATTTCCTTGAGCGTCAAAACCAGAACCAGCAACATCTAGGTTTAAACGAACGTTATCTAGCATTGAACCAAAACCGCCTGAAAGAGCACCACCACCTAAGCTGATACCTTGGAACAGTATAGAACCGCCGTCTTTATATGCAAACTCACCGATAGTGTATTTAGTTTCGATGTCAATGGTTAAACCAGCTTGACCCGTTAACTCACCCATTGCTGAGTCATCAAGTGCTTTTAATTCTGCTTGAGCACCAGCAGAGATTGCAGCGATTGCAGATACTAATACTAATTTATTCAGGCCTTTCATATTATTCTCCAAAATTATGTTTACGTTTTAGCTGTAGTGATATCTAAATGTGCACTTACAGGTTTAACGTTATGTTTTTTAGTTTAATTTTGCTAACAAACTATTTGCTTGCCAGTGAGATCATAATATGGACTTACTCTTTCACTTTCCGTGATGTCAATCACGGAAAGTTACTCGACGTTAGTATTGCGAACAAAAACTGCTCTTTGACACAATTTCACATTTGAGGGCTACTTTCATAACACAACACCTACCTTAATCACCCTGCTTACACTTATACCTACAAACACTAACCAACCAAACATACTTGGAGCAAAACTTTTCATTCCTTAACCTCCAAACAGCAAAAAAGCCACCCTACTAAGTAGGGCATCCTTATACACTTACTGCCATCAACACGATTAGACAGCGCTCTACAAGAAATTGGTATCAAGACAGCTAGACAAGTTATTACTAGCCTGCAGTGGCTGCTTTTGGCGCTGATACGACTCTTGTCACCTTGATACAAGTGAGCATAATTGAATGGTTTAGTGTGACTGCTTAGTGCGAACTGATCTTGCCCCATGAAAATGGACGCTCATAGTCGATTTTAATGTTTTCTACTTGCGTGTTTTCAAACCATTTCAAAAAGCTGCCTTGACCTAAAGCCCCACAATCTACGCCTAAGTTTCTTCTCGATTGAGCCGCCGGACAATTTAGGTCGCAACAACACATCTCTACTCGCAATTCACCCCCCACAGAAGACACCTAGCATTAGTTTTTAACAGGCTTGATGATAGCTTAAACAATTTTGGTTTTTTAGATGTCTGAATCATATCAAAAAAATATTAATCCATACGAAATCTGTCGCGAGGAAAAACGATTTTTTCTGTTGAATACTTTTTGATGCTCATAAATAAAATTTCAGTGGAGAGCTGGCCTGGTGCTCAGTCATACCTCCAAGACATTAGTGAGCGACACTCACTAATACAAAAAACACTTTACAAGCATTGAACTAAACAGTAGATAATTACACCATATAAAGCTATATTTTACCTACCACATTAATGAGCGCAACTTACTAATGACTAGAGCACCCAAAGAATCAAGTAGAAGTCGACAACCGAGAACAGTCCGAGAATCGGACATAACCGCAGCTGCATATGCAATTTTTTCTGACAAAGGTTATGAAAAATCGGTCATGAATGAGATTGCAAAACAGGCGGGTGTGGCTGAAGGAACTATCTACAAATATTTCTCCAACAAGCAGGATCTACTCGCACGGGTAATTTCAGTATTTTATACAAAACTCATCGCCAGCACCGAAGCTAGCCTGATAGGAATCAATGGATTTGAAAATCAACTCAGGGTGATTATCAATCGTCATATCCAAACGTTTTTTGAAGACCTAGGCCTGTGTCGATTATTACTTCAGGAGGTCCGCCCTTTGACCAACTACCCTCATTCGGAGGTACATCAACTCACCAAACGCTACAGTGAGATCTTTTTGAATGTAATTGAGAGTGCGATAGACCACGGTGAGATTAGAGACGGTATCTCGCCCCAAACGATTCGCGACATGGTTTTTGGTTGCCTAGAGCATGCGGGGTGGAATGTACTTGCATCAAACAACATCAAAATAAATATGGAGCAGCTTACGAATGAAATTATCACAATCATTCTTGGCGGATTAACGCCAGCCCAGAAAGACTCAGAAGACTTCGAACGTAACTTGATACGCCTTGACGATCTCGTGACCCGCCTGGAAAAAAACAATAACTCAGGGAACTTACCATGACGGCTGAGACGACATTTTTCTTAATCAAGCTATTAGTTCGACCTATCATTGTGAAACCCAATGAAAACCACAAACCTCTAGAGGAATTTACTCATGCACTCTAAATTAATAAATGATGATAAGGGGCTGCAAGTTCTGATATCGAAATTTTCAGACAACCCTCTTGAAGGAGTTGAAAAGAACCTTCGTATAGAAAGCCAACCTGTACCCGACACCAGCATTTTAGATAGTAAAGATGTCATCATTGCCGTAAGAAGCGCGGCTGTTGGCTGGGTCGACCTTCTAATGACTAGTGGCCAGTACCAACATATGCCACCACTGCCCTACACTCCGGGCCTTGAATACAGCGGCGTAATAATTTGGACAGGAACAGATGTTGGCGCAAAAGAAGCGCAAGTAGGTGACCAGGTATTTGTTGACGGTTTTGTGGCCGGGCCCCGTTCTGCTGGAAACTACCAGCAATACGGCGGATTCGCTTCTTATGCGGTCGCACCAGTCAATGCGGTACACCCTATTCCCAATGGGTTTTCCTTTGATCAAGCTTGCAATCTGCTTGGTAGCTACGAAACGGCGTACCATTGCCTCGCGGCCTGTGGCCAGCTTCAAGCCGGCGAAACAGTTCTAATTCATGGTGCATCTGGCGCAACAGGACTCGCAGCCGTACATATTGCTAAAATCCTGGGTGCGACGGTGATTGCCACCGGTCGATCTGATGAAAAATTGAAGATCGTTAAAGAACAAGGTGCCGATCACATCATAAATTGCAAGGCTGAAGAAGGTAAGCAAGGTGTTCGCCGTTTTCGAGATGAGGTAAAAGCACTCACCGGCGGTCGAGGTGTAGAGGTTGTATATGATGGTGTCGGGGGGGACATTTCTTTGGAAAGCATGCGTTGCGTGAGTTTTGGCGCTCGTTTTCTAGTCGTAGGCTGGGCCTCAACACCTTTTGTCGCCAAGGGTAAAGGGAAAAGGGGCGCACCTAACGCAAATATGCTGCCAACCAATCTCATCATGATGAAAGGTCTAAAAGTAATAGGCTGCCCGACAGTAATATCCACGCAACATGATGCCAGTATACGCACCAAAAGATTGAATCAAATCATGAGCTGGGTAGCCGAAGGCTTACTCAAACCCTATATCTCCCACACCTATCCTTTAGCCAACATCAAAGACGCACTGATAGCCAAATGGACGGGAAAAATTATAGGCGGCTGCGTAGTTCACCCTCCATTTAATGAAGAAGTTCATAATAAACAATAACAATAACGAGGTTACATCATGGAGTTAACACCGGAACATAAACAAATCAAAGAGACGACCCGAAAATTTGTCGAAAATGAGATCAACCCTTACATTCTACAATGGGAGGAAGAAGGTCGTTTCCCTGCCCATGAACTATTCAAGAAGCTAGGCAATCTTGGATTGCTTGGCATACATAAACCCGTAGAATATGGCGGAATGGGACTGGATTACTCTTACAATCTGATGGCAGTGGAAGAACATGGACGCGCGATTGCCGCAGGCGTACCCACCGCCATCGGTGTGCAAACAGATATGGCAACACCTGCTCTAGCCCGATTTGGTAGCAGTGAGCTTAAACGGGAATTTCTAATACCGGCGATAACTGGCGACATGGTCGCTAGCATCGCCGTCACGGAACCGCACGCGGGTTCAGATGTCGCTAACATTAAAACAACTGCCCGCAAAGAGGGTGGCGATTACATTATAAATGGTAGCAAAACCTTTATCACCAACGGTAATCAATGTGATTTCTTCACCCTGTTGTGCAACACTAGTGATGATGACCCTCATCACAACAAATCATTAATAATTGTTCCCGCAAACCTACCCGGCGTTGACCGGAGTACCTCATTGAAAAAAATGGGGCTCCATTGTTCAGATACCGCCACGATTTTTTTTGATGACGTGCGTGTTCCACAATCATACCTAATCGGTACTGAGGGAGCTGGTTTTATGATGCAAATGCAGCAGTTTCAGGAAGAGAGACTCTACTGCGCTGCAGGCACTTACCCCACACTGGAAAATATTATCGAAGAGACCGTCCAGTACACCCAGCAACGCATGGCATTTGGAAAACCCATTATTGCTAATCAAGCCGTACAACACCGACTTGTTGAGATGATGACCGAGGTTGCATCACTCAAAGCGCTCACTCATGAAGCATGTACTGCTTATGTCCGCGGGGAAGATGTCACAATATTAGCCTCGATGGCAAAACTAAAGACTGGTAAGCTCGTCCGAACCATTCCTGGTGACTGCTTACAGTATTGGGGTGGCGCCGGATACATGGCAGATAACATTGTTGGTCGCGCATACAGAGACACTCGTATCGTCGCCATTGGCGGAGGAGCCGATGAAGTAATGTGCGGCATTATAGCCAAATTGAAGAACCTGAACCCCAGATAGTTAAGGTATCAGATACAAAACCGGCAAGACTCTTAAAGTCGGTTTGAAACTAAAAATGGACATTGTTTTATCGGCAAAAAATTGTCGCAAATTTAAGGCTCTAAGTAATATTACTTAAATATTCGATAATAAATAATTGATTAGAACCTGGCTCATTTTTTATATTCAGACCGATATTCTTTAGGTGGTATACCAACAATTTTTTTAAAAAACTTATTGAAAGAGCTTAAGTTTGATCCTGCTACTTTGTTTGCAATTTCGATAATTTTTAAATCTGTAGTACGCAGTAACTCTTTAGCCGCTTCAACACGAACACGCTGTAAATACTGATTGGGTGCATCCCCTGTGGCCTGACTAAAACGGCGGCTAAAGTTTCTTGGGCTCATACCTAAATCTGCCGCTACTTCAGCAAAATTCACTTCTTCAGAATAATGTCTCTCTAGCCATTGCTGTGCCGTGAGAACTTGTTGGTCTTTATGGTATTTCAAACCATCAAACTCTACATTCCACTGCGCATAGCTTCGGTTAAAACCAATTAAAAAGCGTGCAGCGACCTTTCGGGCAACTTCAGGGCTATAAACTTGTTCCAACATCGAAATGCAAATATCACACCCTGAAGGAATCGCATTGGCACAATACAAACCACCCGCATTAGTGATAGCACGCTCAGGACGAAGTAAGACGTTAGGATAACGCTGGCGAAAATCTCTTTCATAGGGGGAATATAAGGTAGCCACTTTATTTTCAAGTAAACCCGCTTGCGCTAAAAAGTAGGTTGCATTACTAATCGCCACTAAGGGGCAACCCTGATCATTTAACTGTTTTAACCAGGGTAGTAATTCAGGGTGATATTCTAAGGCGTCTCCAGCACTGCCCCAAAAAGCGGCAATAAAAACCAAGTCTGGTTGGTTGACTGACTCAATGGTGCCATTACTACTTACTTCACTGCCGTTAAAGCAATCTACGCTGCCACCTCTTTTACTAATAATAGTGACACCACCCTGACCTGAGGCATCATCACTTTGGTTATCACCAGCAATACCTGCTGCAACCCAACAAAGGTCTTTTATGAGCATAAGACTCATACCGACGGCTTGATGAGGTGCATAGATAACAATATTTTTCATGGCTTCTCCTTTACGTCAATTTCTGCACCCTAGTTGTTTGATAGCTACTTGGCAGTCATTGCCATCTCTTTGTCCGATAAGCATTAGTTTGCCACCTAAGCTTTAAGCATACTAATCATGCATCCATAGCGATAGATAATAAAGGGAACGGGCCATGAATATGAAAGTTAATTTGAATGAAAAAGCTACTGAGCAATTAGATGGCGGCAAACCTCAAGAACTAAACAAACCTAGAATAGACATAGAGGAAACCCTTGCCTGCCATGATGTAGGTCGTGACAATATGCGTAAATGGTTAGCGCGGACTAAAGAAAATGCTTATCTACAAAATAGTGATTTCATTCATAGTATGCAGTTTTGGTTAGGAGAGGATCATACAAGCCAATTGCATAAAGACTTGAGTCATTATGGCGCTAAGGTCAATACCGAACTCGAATCTCATGCCGCTGAAAATGATTTACGTTTCAACAACCCACGTATTGATCCTTATAATGGCATTGGCGAGCGCATTGACAAAGTCGTTCATCATCCTAGTTATGCGGCGGCAGGCGATATCATTTATGGCTCCGATGTGGTTGCACGTCTCGTCAAAACCGGCGGCCTTAGAGAAGGTATGGGCTTTTATTACTTATCTTGTCACGGTGGCGAAGCAGGTCACACCTGCCCAGTTATTTGTAATTTTGAAACGGCGCGTTTATTACGAAAGTTGGATGATTTCCCTGAACGTAATGAATACATCGCTAAGCTTGAAACGCCAAGTTACACACATAACTTCACCTCCTCACAGTTTCTGACTGAAGTTCAGGGAGGCTCTGACGTCGGTGCCAATGGTACTCGCGCCTGGTATGGTGATGATGGTGTCTGGCGAATTAGAGGTGAGAAGTGGTTTTGTTCTAATGCCGATGCTGAACTGATGGTCATAACGGCTCGCTTTAGTGAGGTTCGAAAAGGAACCAAAGGTCTTTCAGCATTTTTAGTGCCGTCGACCAAACCCGATGGCTCGCGTAATGATTTTACCTTTCGCCGCCTAAAAGAAAAAATGGGCACGAAGGCTTTAGCCTCAGCTGAGATTGATTTTAGAGATGCCTATGCCATTCCATTAGGGCCTGTCGAAAACGGCTTTAACCGCATGATGGAAGAGGTCGTGCATTACTCACGCATTGCTTTGGCTATGTCAGTTTTAGGGATGAGCAATAGAGGTTATCAACAAGTACGCGCTTATGCTGATACCCGACAGGCCTTTGGCGAAACCATTATTAACTACCCTTTAGTACAAGAAAATTTAGCAAATATAAAAGCCAATATTAATGTCTGCCTGGCAGGTACGTTTGCCCTGATTGACCTACAAGACAAAATTGAATTAGGCCGAGAGACACGCTCTGAATATAAAACATTTGCTCGCTTAATGGCGAATATTGGCAAAAGCATTATTTCGCGACGTGGTGTGGATGACCTGCATCATTGTATAGATACCATGGCAGGTAACGGCGCCATTGAAACCACCTCTAGCCTACCAAGATTATTCAGAGATACCGTTATTCAGGAAAACTGGGAAGGTACACACAACACTTTGTACAGCCAGGTTTTAAGAGATTTTTCTCGCTTCGAGCATGACGAAGTTTACATCAGAGTCATTGAAAACATCCTGCAAGAATTTACTGATGCATCCTTGGCTGACTTAGCTCCAGCTAAAGAAGCCTTATCGCGTTTGAAGGTTGGCTTAGATGATTTGCACTCAGCCAGTGAACCACTTAAAACGCTGAAAATAAAAAACATCATAGAAGAAATGGCTGATATTTTTTATTACCTCAGCGCTTTAAAAGAAGCTTACGACCAAGTTGAAAATGGTCAGGGCCATAGTAAATTGAATGCTGCAAAATGGTATGCCCTGGTAAATTTTAATCCCCATAAACCAAACTGGGATGATGAAAAACTGTCGTTAATAGCGAAGGTGATCTCCGCTTCATAAACCAGTAATTTCGCCTCGGAAAGATTTTCCCGGGGCCTATTTATAAATCTTTTATCAATAGGTATGCCATGAGTTTTACACGCAATATTTTTTCGCCTGAACATGAACAATTTCGAGATTCATTTAAACGCTTCCTACAAAAAGAAGTGGTACCTCACCAACAAGAATGGGATGAGGCCGGTATTATCCCTAAAGAAATTTGGCTTAAATGCGGCGAAAATGGTTTTTTAGTCCCTGCGGCAGATGAACAATTTGGTGGCTTAGGTTTAAAAGATTACCGTTATGAAGCCATCATGACAGAAGAGCTTGCGTATATTAATGAATCTGGGTTGGTGCTGGCACTACATAATTCGATGGTCGCTCCTTACATTCTAAAATATGGAAATGATGAACAAAAAGCCCGTTTTATTCCACGCATCGTTAGTGGCGACAATGGCATATTAGCCATTGCGATGACGGAGCCTGGTGCAGGAAGTGATCTAGCCGGTATGAAGACCCACGCTAAAGATATGGGGAATTATTGGTTATTAAATGGTTCTAAAATTTTCATTACCAATGGCAATAATGCAGATATCATCATTGTGGCGGCTAAAACAGACCCAGAAAACCCTCATAGTATGGGTTTGTTTATCGTTGAACGCGGCATGGAAGGTTTTAGTCGTGGCAAGCCTTTGAAGAAGATGGGCATGAAAGCCCAGGATACCTCAGAATTGTTTTTCGAGAATGTGATAATACCTAAAGAAAATTTACTTGGGGACCCAAGTCAAGGTTTTATTTATATGATGCAAAAGCTGGGTGCAGAACGCTTATCACTATGCGTCGAAACCATCGCTAGCGCCGAGCGAGCGCTCCAAGACACGCTTATTTATGTAAAAGAACGTCACGCCTTTGGCAAACCGATTGGAAAATTTCAGAATACACAATTCAAATTAGCTGAATTACAAACCGATGTAAACATCGGCCGAGTTTATACCGACAAAATGATCGAATCTTTTAATGAAGGAACCTTAGATGATGCGACAGTATGCGGAGCCAAGTTCTGGTTAACCGATATGCGCTGCAAGGTGGTCGACGAATGTCTGCAATTTTTTGGGGGCTACGGTTATATGCAAGAATATCCTATCTGTAAAATGTATCTGGATGCACGTATTGGTAAAATATACGCTGGCTCTAACGAAATCATGAAAGGTTTTGTCGCCAAAGCTATGGGGTTATAGTGTAGCGTAGAATTTAACACTAGCAGCCTCTTGGAGTCCATTAACTGTCATCAGGTGATTAATGATGTTGCTGTTTAATAGTCGATTTAAGCTTCACTATTTCAGAATATTTGATGGCGGTTTTGTTACGATGAGCGGTCATTATTTTTGCTTGATCAAATGACAAAACACCCGCGAGTAAGTCAATAAGCTACCTTGTTTAGATAAGGATAAGCAGCAAAAAACGTCACTCCTACTAACGTCCATATTAGGTTACTTCTAAAAATTAAACGCATTGAAGTGGTCAACTAAATTTAGAAAAGAATTCTGCCAAAGCTCTTACCTATTAGTACCTAACGATGGGTAAGGTTGTTTTTAGCCGTAGCGTTCTAACTTCTTAGATGCTTCTAGAGCTTTCTCGTAACTCGAACCAATTTTGTTGTATAACTGCTTCGGGAGAAAACCTTCTTCATATGTTTCGCCATCACTTTGATGGTACATCTCAGCGATCTCAAAGTGCTCTAGACATAGTGAAATTCCATTTTCTTTTACATAACCACCACAAGGCATCAGAGATCTATCAGTAATATGATGGACGTCTATATTTTCAGCTATTTTGCAGATTACACATTTTTCCCTATCTCTTTTAAATACTGAATCGCGAAATTTCTGACGGATCATCTTCTTTTTAGCACTCATGAAAAACCTTTATTCTTTTTGGGTTTCAGGATACATAACGCTGTTATCAGACATCGCTCTCCTAAGAACTGTTTGCCCGTTTTTCACCGTTTACTGATAAACAAATTATAATCGGCACATCAAAAATAGAGGGGTACCTCTTATCCGATATTATGTTATTACCAATCTTCTATTTCCCCCCTAAGAAATTGCTACCTTGCTTCTCATAAACTAATTTCAACGCTATCGATTTTCCAACCGTTTTCTTTAATCATACTAACCACTTGTTTTTCCATCCCCCCGTTACCATTCCCACAAATGTCTCTTTGAGTGTAGGTTAAAGTAGCTGAACTTTCAGTTTGAATTTTATCGGCGAGCGTTATTTCCTTACATTTTGCGACGGATTGAGAAAAGCTAGAATAAAACTTAATCACCTCCTCTTCTGATTTTTTCATTTGTACCATATACCGAGGAAATGATGATTTAATTTCGGCAAGCTTACGTTCGGTGAAAAATATTGTTTCCTCTACAAAAGGAAGCCCTTGAATCACTCTGTTGTTATAGTCTAAGTAAATTTGATTTGGATCTTCTGCTGCCCCGCAACCAGACAAGAAAAGTAAACCAGCAGCTAGTGAGGAATTAATTAAGATCTTTTTTGATTTCATCTCCAATGCTTTTCCTTTGAATCAATTATTTAATAAGTAATTATGCTAGCCCAACTAAAAATCGCAATTACGGATGTGATTCACTTCTTGAACTGAACATTTAGAGTTTCGATGCCAATATATTATGACAAAAACTCTCTGCCCGCATTCCTATTATTAAAAGATCGTTGATAAAGCAACTCGCACGAATAAGACACTTGCCATCTTGCTAAAGTGGAGAAAAATTGATGATTTCGTGTGTCTTATTTGTGACAAAGCAGACACTCGATTTACTCAAAATGCTTGACGCTGGAAAAATGAGGATAGTCATATTCGTGCCATTTAAATCACAGAGCAATAGGCTTATTTGGCCTAATTATTTTAATTTAATCAACGCCTATAACAGTTGTTCGACAAACTCGTGATATCACAATTCGGTATATTGTTTTGCTGCATACCAAAGAAAGTAAAAACAAACACTCAAGGTTCTTGCTCACCCTTTATAGTTAAAATTTCTTTTTGAAGAATATGATTTCGGCCTCGACCTAGGCAGCTCTAAGGTATATATAAAGAATTATTTAGACCATTGAGATCGTTCCAAAATGGATAAATTTTCTTAATTGTAACCCCTACATAGTTACTCTGATGAACACCTAACTAAATACTTTCGTAATTGAAAATTGAAATGAAGCACCCTTGTCACAATCAAGAAACTTAAAGTCACCATTTAACTTATTATAAATAATGTTTTTTATGACACTCATCCCTAAGCCAACGTTACCTAGCGTGCGCCGCGTCGTAAAAAAGGGCATAAAAATGTTCTCTTTGACTTCCTTGTTAATCCCGACACCATTATCGCTGTATAAAAACTCAATATGATACTCTTTATTCATCACCTGGATCTTTACTTCGCCATCAGACCTGTCTTCGAAACCATGAATTACAGAATTTTGAACCAGATTAATAATGACCTGCCCCAACAACTCTGGAATAGTGTCAATATTCAGGCCATCTTCGCACTGAAGATCAATAATATGATTCCCTTCTAAAGTTAAGTTGATCATTGAATTACAAAGATCTTGCAGATATTTTTTTAAATTAATACGTTGAACTTCACTGGGCAGCTGGCTGGCCGATAACTGCTTAAAGTTCCTAATTAAGTCAGCAGCTTTCAATAAGTTATATTCAGTCAGCTTACAAGCTTTATCTATGTCGCCAAGCCTTTCTTCAAAGTCATGCTTTTCAAGACTTTTATTCGCATAATGATCTTTCAAGTACTTTATATTATCTTGAGATGAAGAAATTGCAGTTATCCCTATGCCAAGAGGTGTGTTTATTTCATGAGCAACCCCTGTCACCAGCTGTGTCATACTGGCAACCATTTCTTTCGCTAGAAGTTTTTTATTAATAACTAAAAGACTCAAATGCTGCTGAATAAATTCCTGCATTTTATCCAAAAGCTCATTGATTGTGTCACTATATGCATTTTCCTCTTTGTCCAAAATGCAAAGCGTTCCGAAAGGATCACCATTTGGGTAATTTAACGGCAAACCAAGATATGAAATCATATTTAGCTTAACATCAGGGTTATCCTTCCAGTAATGGTCAGTTAAAGCATTAGGAATGAAAAGTTTCTTTTGCGTTTTTATAACATGCTCACAATATAAACCTGAACCCTCAAAAACCTCGCTAGCTCCTTTTTTATATGGATTATCCTCTGTTTCACTTGATGAAAAAACCTCAATTCGATCGTCATTTAGTCTCATTATCAATGCTGCGGGAATGTTGGCCAGTTTCGCTAAAAGGTTTAATAAGTCCTGCCAACTTCTAAGTGTGTCTTGAGGTATTTGAACTTGCATGATGGCTACTTCTGAAGTTTCTATATGATGATAAAAATAAATGAAACGTTATTAGATAAATAGTTGCTTACCACTGATAAGTCAAATCATACCACCACGCATCTTTATCGATATATTTGTAGATGATTTTCTGGTTGCAACATGACTCAGTTGGTATGAAAGCGGCTAGGAAAGTTCCCTGCATCTAAGTAAGAATTTGAGGGCGGGTAAAACTGTAGTTCAAGTATTTTTTGCTCATTGCCTTATAGCTGTCATTCACTAGTTTAACCCGCCCCAAAACCCTTCATTGATTCTTCTTTGTAAAGGGTTAGCTTTTTGCTTATTCCGTTAATTATGCCCACTAACGAAATGGCCGTTTCCTCATTAAAGCTCAATCGCTCAGCGTCTTAGTTGCAAGACACACATGACCTGAACAGACAAAGTATGGTTCTTTTCAGGCTGGAATGACTATATAGTGGCAGAACTTACTATTTAACCTCAATTAATCAAGTTCTCTATTGCATGAAGTTGCAGCATGGTTTTAATGATGTCTTATCTTCTGTAGAGCTCGAGAAGAAGTATTTTAGTGAAGCTGAAAAATGCTAATTAGTGGTGATTTAAATTGAGAGAACTCCAAGCTTCAGAGCTTGTGAAAAACTACCAAGTGAGAATAAATTTAATGATTTTATTTCGTAATTTCATTGGCTATGTCAAGCCTTTCATATTGCTTTGCTTACTCATGGCAGAATTTTCCTTTGCAGCGGAACCAGAGAAAACGATTGTTCTTGGTGTTACTGAACCCGCCTTGAAAAGTCCACAAGTGCAATTTGCGAAAAGAATTTATAGCGACATCTTTGAAGATCTAAACTATAGATTGAAGATAGAGGCTTTGCCTTCTATTCGCCTTGCTATCCAAACGAAAATTGGTGCCATAGATGGAGAACTTATTCGTATGTCAGGCTATGGGAACACGCACCCGCACTTAACAAGAGTTGATGAACCAATTTTTGAATTCGTTGTCGCCATTTATAGTAATGACAAACATTTAAACGTGGCTAGTTGGGGAAGTCTCGAAGGCCTGAACGTTGGCTACAGGAGAGGTGTGAAAGTAGTCGAAAATGAATTAATTAAAGTATTAAAGGAAAGTGATCTAGTTCAATTTACAGATGTTCCCCGTGCTTTAAGAATGTTATCGATGAAAAGATTAGACGCTTATGTTGGGGTCGAATCCATCACGGATGATTATTTAATGAGCCAGCCTGAGAAAATAGTGTCAAATATCTTCAAAGTGTTGAAGCCGAAGGAGGATAGCGCACATCTTTTTTTGGGGGAGAAGTTCTCTTTTCTTGCCTCGAAGATATCTATAGCGCTGAAAAACATGAAGCATTCTGGCAGGTATGATGAAATTAAAAAACAGGCAAAACATGATTCATTCTAACTCAAAACCAGCACTATTCAATCATTCCAAAGGGGTCGCTTTGCTCAATTTCAATACTTCAATTAATTCTCAGGCTGCCGGTTTTGTCCTTATCTAAATAAGACAACTGAGTACCTTACTATAGAACTTTCAAGCTATTCTTCCTCCAACACCATACTTCCGCTTTCACATCCAATTACAGACATTGGAATTAAAAAAGCCCCGACTTGGGGTCGAGGCTATGCTTACCGAAAACTCTGCCGCGATTTTAGGTGAACCCTCAGAGCGCGATGTTCCGGTTAAAAGATGTAGCCATATAGATACCCCGCACCTATTGCCATCCCTATAATCACAGCGAGAAACGCGGTAATCATTTGGTTCTTAAAGATAGACTTCAACAAGATCACCTCAGTGAGACTTGCACCAGCACTACCGATAATAAGTGCCATGACAGCGCCTAAGCCCATTCCCTTGGCTGCAAGCGCAGCACTCAGTGGAATTACTGCCTCAGCCCTAATATATAAAGGTATACCAATTATCGCTGCAACCGGCACAGCTAACGGGTTGTCCTTACCGGCCATTGCAGACACAAACTCAGTCGGCATAAAGCCATAGATCATGGAGCCTAACGCAATACCACCCATCAGATACGGCAATACTTTCTTAAAATCGACCCAGGTTACCTGCCAAATGGCTTTCCACTTGTTGACTGGCACCGACTCCCCGCTAGCACTACCACACGCAGAAGTTTTAGGCTCCACATAGGATTCAGTCTTGATGAAACGCTCAAACCCGAGTTTTTCAAGGCTATATCCGGAAATCACCGAAACACCCATGGCCATCACAAAATAGAACATAGTGACGCCCAAACCAAAAGTTACTGCAAACAACCCGATAATGATTGGGTTTAACAGTGGGCTCGCAAAAAGAAACACCATCATAGGGCCGAACCCAGCTTTGGCCCGTAACAGCCCTTTTAGAAAGGGAATAGTTGAGCATGAGCAGAAAGGGGTGATTGCTCCTAATAAGCCTGCGACGAAGTAACCCTTACCGTTCTTGCCACTCAATATTGCCTGTATTTTTGAGGGAGGTATATATTCTTGCAGTATGCCTACGATGTAGCTAATCAATATGAACAGTAAAGTTAGTTCGACAGCCAGAAAGGCAAACATACCCAACGCCTCTTGCACCATATCATAAGTAATATTCATTGTTTTCTTTCCCTTCTATACTTCCAGAATAGTCGAAAGATATAAAATTCAAGATGATCTGTCAATATATTTCTGGTAATATCGAAATATGTTTTTTATTGGAGGCAGAGCATGGACATTGACCAAATAGCAAAAGCACTTAAAGAGCTGGGGCACCCCACGCGACTTGCCGTCTATAAGCAATTGGTCAAAGCAGGAAGCCAAGGTATTGCTGTTGGTGTGGTGCAAGAAACGCTGGGGATCCCCGGCTCAACCCTGTCACACCACTTGAAAGGCTTGGAAGCAGCGAGGCTTATCTGCCAGCGCCGAGAGGGACGAACCCTATTTTGTGTGGCTCAATATGAGCAGCTAGCTTTGGTCATTGGTTTTTTACAAGACGAATGCTGTGCGGATGAGAGCACGTAAGCCACTATTTAGAAATCAAGCTCCAACTTGTTCTAGGTCCGTAATGGCTCGTTTGAGGCTAAAATCCTAGATCTTCTTATACCATTGAGTTTTGCAAGCTTAAGCAGAAAAAATTGCGGTTATGAGCGTCACAAAATTAAAAGAAAAGAATTCAATTGACAGCTTTTGGGCACCGGTTTCAGTTAATAAGTCTGAACAGAAGGCGTTTTGTGGCCTATTCATATGACCGCAGTTGAATACAGACAAGAAATATTTGGTTCAAAGCATTAAAATTAAGAACATAGCTGTTTATTCTTAGTAGCCTCTACCCTGTTGGAGGCTTTTTATTACTGTCACTAACACATTCAAATAGCGTTAGTTTTTTACCTGTTTTATATTCAAGTAACATTTCTTTGAAAAAAATCTCACTAACTTCTTGACCTGTGCCTTAGACACAGGACTAGTATTCTTATCAAGCAAGAGAAGTTACTTTATAATTTTGGATTTATTTTGATGAAGCTACTATTTACAAACATCGCAAAGAAGGCTTTTATAGCATTTATGCTACTAAGTTTGTCGATGTCGGCACTTAGCTTTCAAAACGATACCGTTATTTTTCAAGATCCTAATACTATAAACATTAGTCACTTTATTGATGATATAGACACTGTAATGGATGTTCGTTATGAGTCAGATCATTGTAACAATACATCTTCTTCTCAGCACTGTAACAACTGCACTCATTGCGTAGTTGTTTCAATGACACAGCAAGTTATCGCTCACAGTCTATTTACCAGCGTTAATAGCGTTACACTATTTTATTCAGAAAAGAGAATAGAGATTCCATTTAAACCTCCTCGAATTTAATGCGTTAAAACCATGGCATTCAGAACGTACTGCTAGCTTAGGCGAGAGTCACTAGACTCAAAATCATTTTGTCTAAGTCATAAAATTATATTTGAGGAATTTATTATGAAAACTATTACAACTATCATTGCTACAATCGTTATATCTTTACCTTTAACTGCTTTCGCTGAAGGCGGCTATTTATGGGAGAAAAAACAACTTCAAAAGCCAACAGTATTACAAACCAGTGTTGCTAAGAAAATGGGACACACAGCGGCCGAGCATAAATTTATGATGACTGAATCTTCCAAGCCATCTGATAACAACCAGTTAGGTAATGCTCATAGTCATATCGCAAAGCACGAAAATCACATGGCAATAGATCATAAGCGTCATGAACTGGGTGAACAGCTTAATACGAGAAGATAGAAGAAACATGTAGTCCACATTTGAGCTCCCTATTAAGGGAGCTCTTTTTTGTATACATACAGTTTTAGATCCTTATTCAAACGTTATAAACTCCGGTGGTCACAAAAATACCTTTTTCACCTTATGTTCAGTACAAACTGTAGCCGTCAACTAGATGATTACTTCTTAGAATAATATTTCTACGATATTGTTCGACCTTCATCAGATACCAGCTTGTCAGAATAGGTAACGACTTCGGCATAGTCCAAAGCAGCTTTCTATTTTTCAAAAAATTGCGCGCTTTCCTCGAATATTTTTAACTCTTCTGAATTAGCGTCATTGAGTTTATATCGACAGAAAAAACACACTCGTTAATTTGAAAAACACAAACAGTAATTGCTTACTCCTTGAAAATTAATTAATGGCTATGATTGTTAGACTCAAATAAGAAATGTACGAATGCTTCCAAGCCTGGTGCTAACATTTTCCAACGCGGCATGGTTTCATCATATCCACCTTTAAATCATTATTCTCCTTGCTGCTCATTGTGACCCTCCGAATGTCGATCTAAATTGGTCTGAGATTGCCGATACCCATCTTCTAACCCTTTTTGATAGACTCGATTCTCATCATCACGACTACCTTCAGTACCGTAAATATTAGGGTGAACATGAGTGCTATGCTTATGTCCCTTGTACATAAAAACGTGCATAAGGGGGCGCGCTAATAAAATTAGATATGGCAAAAACTCAAACAAATGTTCTTTATGTTCAACGAAGAGAATGTAGCTAGCAGCGCTAATTAAACATATTGTTGCGAAACATTGAGGAGACGTCAAAAATGTTTTTTTGTAGTCATAACCTTCTCATTAGTCACTAACGATAAGTTCACCTCGATACATCTGCATCTGACAACCAAATGAATACGTACCCGCTTTAAGCTTTGGTAACTGAATTGTTTTAATTTTATCTACCGCTAATTCTTCACTAATATCTAAAGCAGAGAAAACCAAGGTTGCCGCACAAGGTGAAGCGTCTTTTCGCATAAAAAAAAGACTTGTTTCTTTTCCTGACTCTATATTTATTCGTGATGGAGAATAAACTCCGTTTTCTACAATGATCATTTGTTTTCCGTTACTTTCAACCAAACTTTTAGGTGTAGAGAACCAGAACCACCAAACAATGCCCGCAATCAATACTATTCCGAACAGGTTAATAAATATCATCATTAACACTCCTTTCTTTTAGTGTTCTTCGGCTTTAAAGAAACGCAACCTATTTGCATTACTGACAACCGTTAATGAAGAGAAAGCCATCGCCGCACCCGCTATCACCGGACTCAATAACACGCCAAAAACTGGATAAAGTAAACCTGCTGCCACGGGCACTCCTGCTGCGTTGTAAAAGAAGGCGCCCAAAAGATTTTGTTTAATATTTTTTAACGTTGCTTTGCTAACAGCAATGGCATCGGCCAAGCCATGGAGTGACCCCCTCATGAGCGTAATATCAGCACTTTCTATGGCGACATCGGTCCCTGTACCTATCGCAAACCCTACATCAGCCATCGCTAATGCCGGTGCATCGTTAATGCCATCGCCCGTCATCCCGACAATTTCACCCTTCATCTGTAACTCTTGAACTTTATTTGATTTATCTTCAGGAAGAACCTCAGCAAAGAACTCTGTTATACCTACTTTTCTGGCGACTGCTTTTGCGGTTTCTCTATTGTCACCGGTTAACATCACGACGCGAATACCATTACGTTGTAAGCGTTCGATAGCTGAAATTGAGTCTTCCTTAATGGGATCTGCGACCGCAATAATGGCTGTAAATACGCCATCTGTCGCAAAATACATCGGGGTTTTCGCATCTGCAGCCAGTCGCTGAGCGTGTTCGACATAATTGCTTAATTCAATATTGTGTTCATGCATCAACTTTTCATTGCCGAACAATACTTTTTTCCTACCAACCAGGGCTTCAACACCGTGCCCGGCTATTGCTTGAAAGTCACTTACTTCAAGCAGTTCAAGATCGAGCTCTTTTGCAGATTCGACAATAGACTCTGCTAGTGGATGCTCAGAACCGGACTCCAAGCTGGCAGCTAACTGTAACACCCAGTCTTTGCCTTGCCCTTTGGCTACAGCCTCCTCTGCAACGATAACATCAGTTACCTTGGGGGTGCCTAGTGTGATCGTTCCGGTTTTGTCGAGAATCATCGCGGTTATCTTGGAAGTCGTTTGTAAGGCTTCGCCATTTCTGATCAAGACACCCGCTTCGGCAGCTTTACCCACGCCGACCATCACTGACATAGGTGTCGCCAAGCCTAGTGCGCAGGGGCAAGCAATGATCAGTACCGTCGTCGCAGAGACTATCGCAAAGGCAACAACAGGTTCTGGGCCAAAATTCAGCCAGACTAAGGCGCTTAAAACTGAAATAATCATGACGACCGGCACAAAGTAAGCCGCGATGACATCCGCCATACGACCAATAGGCGGCTTAGAATTCTGCGCTCGTTTCACCATATTGATAATTTGCGCTAGA
>Ga0209290_1000801_pt1 | contig 19320 bp, 15 predicted proteins | sample EN1Hudsemesocosm_2_FD_184632 | JGI IMG/M metagenome (GOLD analysis project Ga0209290, IMG submission 184632) | Methane-oxidizing microbial communities from mesocosms in the Hudson Canyon - EN10B Hudson Canyon (SPAdes) (version 2) | ecosystem: Environmental > Aquatic > Marine > Cold seeps... | reverse complement strand
ATTGCCCGTGATTTTGATCTGGGTGAATTTTTATTATTGGGCTCGGGTGAATTAAAGAGCGGTGGCTACAACCGAGAATCTATTTTAGCGGATGTGGTGGAAGCCATCATAGGCGCTATATATTTAGATACCGGTATGGATGCGGTACAAGAGCGTATTTTAAGCTGGTATAAAAGCCGACTGGACAATTTAAGCGAAGATACCGTGGTGAAAGATGCCAAAACTCGACTGCAAGAATATCTGCAAAAGAGCCAAAATCGTTTGCCAAAATATGATGTGGTTGAAATTTCAGGGCAAGCCCATGACCAGAAATTTAAGGTTAGTTGTCGCGTGGAAAAATTACCTGAAGTGACCATAGGTATTGGCAGTAGTCGCCGTTTCGCTGAACAAAGTGCGGCAGAAAAAGCCTTGAAAGCATTAGGAGTAGAATAGATATGACAGATAAATGCGGATACATTGCCATTGTCGGCCGTCCTAATGTGGGCAAATCTACCCTACTAAATCGTATCCTGGGTCAAAAGCTCAGCATCACGTCTCGTAAACCACAGACCACTCGTCACCAAATTCTGGGCATGAAGACTACCGACGAGGTGCAGGCTATTTATGTGGATACCCCAGGGCTTCACGAAGGGTATAACGAAAAAGCGTTAAACCGCTACATCAACAAGGTGGCCTCTAGCGCCATTAAAGATGTGGATCTAGTGGTGTTTGTCATCGATCGTACTAAGTGGACCGATGAAGATCAGGTGGTGCTGGAAAAAATTAAAGCGGTGAAGGTGCCCTGTATTTTAGTGGTGAACAAAATCGATTTTCTGGAAGATAAAGCCACCTTATTGCCCTTTATCCAAAGCGTATCAGGAAAAATGGACTTTTTAGAGGTCTTCCCAGTGAGTGCTAAACTGGGTAAAAACGTGGAAGAACTGGAAAAAAGCATTGCCGGTTATATTCCAGAGGGCATTCACTTCTACGACAAAGACCAATTCACCGACCGCAGTGCACGTTTCTTAGCGGCTGAATTAGTGCGTGAAAAAATCATGCGTCAATTGGGTGAAGAGTTGCCCTACTCGGTGGCGGTGGAAATTGAAAAATTTGAAGAGACAGATCGACTTATAACCATTCATGCCTTGATTCTGGTGGAACGTGACGGCCAGAAAAAAATCATCATTGGCGATAAAGGGGCTCGTATCAAACAAATTGGTATGGATGCCCGTAAGGATATGGAAGAGTTGTTTGATAGCAAGATTATGCTGCATACCTGGGTGAAGGTGAAAGGTGGTTGGGCTGATGACGACAGAGCCCTTAAATCATTGGGTTACAATGACCTGGACTAGTGATTAGCTAGCTTAGTAATCCGCCATGGAAAAACAACGCGCCTACGTTTTACATTCTCGCCCCTATCGTGAAACCAGCGCTATGGTGGATTTTTTCACCCCGGATCACGGTTTGATGCGTTGTATTGCTCGGGGCATTAAAAAGAAGATGAGCCAGGGGCAGAGCTTGCAGCCCTTCATCGAGTACCAGGTATTTTTTCATGGGGACTCGGATCTTAAGCAATTGGATCAGTACGAAAGCCAAAGCCTGCCCATCACATTAAAAGGCAACGCCCTTTTTAGCGGTTTCTATATTAACGAAGTATTGCAGCGTGCCCTGCGCAGCGAAGCCGATCTGGAAGCCGAATTGTTATTTGAAGCTTACGAGGCGGCCTTGGCCAGTCTTACAAGTGGCAACCTAGAATATTCATTGCGCCGGTTTGAACTAACCCTGCTTGAACACATGGGGCAAAGCTATGAATGGGCATTGGATTTTCGCAGTGGCAATGTGGTGGAAGAGGATGCCTATTACGGATTTTATGCCGAACAGGGCATGACTCGGGTGGGGCAGGGGTATGTGAAAAAAAATCCCAATGCCTGCTTTAGAGGCAGTGAGTTAATAAGTTTGGCACAAGGGGAGTTACAGCTCCCTGCTACTTTAAAAATGGCCAAGCGTCTGTTACGTTTGGCCCTTAGGCCCATCATTGGCTACAAGCCCATTCAAGCCCGTGAACTGTTGAAACAGTTTCACCAAATTAGTTAATTTATAATCTCTATCAATCAAATTTTAAGCAAGGATAAACCGTGAAAGCCACCAACCGTGTTTTATTAGGCGTTAACATCGATCATATCGCAACCCTACGCCAGGCCCGTGGCACACGTTACCCCGATCCGGTACAAGCGGCATTATTAGCCGAAGAAGCCGGTGCCGACGGCATTACCCTGCATCTGCGTGAAGATCGCCGCCACATACAAGACCGAGACGTGTATTTACTAAATGACATGCTCAATACCCGCATGAATTTAGAGATGGCGGTGACCGATGAAATGGTCGAGATCGCCATGAAAGTCAAACCTGCCTGTGTGTGTTTGGTGCCTGAAAAACGCGAAGAGCTCACCACAGAAGGGGGGTTAAATGTATTGGCCAATGAAGCGGCCATTAAGTCGGCCTGTGATCAATTGGCCAGTGTGAACTCTGAAGTGTCTTTGTTCATCGACGCCGACGAAAAACAAATTGATGCCACAGTACGCTGCGGGGCCCCTGTTATTGAAATTCATACCGGGCATTACGCTGATGCTATTACTCCACAAGCTCAGCAAGAAGAATTGGCTAGAATTGTAAAGGGTGTAGCCTATGCACGAGAGCAGGGTTTAATTGTGAACGCGGGGCACGGTTTGCATTACCACAACACCGAAGCCATTGCTGCAATTCCGGGTATTAATGAATTAAACATAGGCCATAGCATCATCGCTCACGCTGCATTCGTGGGCTTAAAAACGGCGGTGAAAGAGATGCGTGATTTAATTACTCTGGCTTCTCCTAAGGACTAACATGACCATCGCCATTGGCACCGATATCATTGAAATAGAACGCATTGGACAAAGCCTGTCTCGCCAAGGGGATAGGTTAGTGCGACGTATTCTGGTGCCCAGTGAACGTGAGAAATTTGAAAGCTTCAATAACGAGCCTTTAAAAATAGCGTTTCTGGCCAAGCGCTGGTGTGCCAAGGAAGCTATTGCTAAGGCATTGGGGACCGGTATCGCCAAGGGTGTGGGCTTTCAAGAAATTGAAATTACTCATGATGAATTGGGCGCCCCTCAGGTGGTGCTTTACCATGGAGCCCTCACTCGTTTGCATGCCATTGGTGCCACAAAGGCCTTAATTAGCCTCAGTGATGAACGCCAGTTTGCTGTAGCGTTCTGCACCTTAACTTAGAGTTTTATAAAGCGGGGTAAGGTGGTTGAAGCTTTTCTGCTGGTAATAACGCCGTTAATCCAGTGCCAATTCATTTAACTGCTCTAACCATTGGCTTTGTTTATCCCAGTTCATGAGCTGCTCCATGGCCAGCAATAAATTTTGTCGGCATTCTGGCCAGCGTTCACACCCGGTTTTTAAGCACGTTTCCGCTTCTTCCAATGCTTGGCGCAGGGTTTCGGCCCCCACGTATTTGCATAAACCGTGAGTTTTATGCACCGCCTCCACTAGGTTGGGTGTGGCATCGTCCTCAACCTGCGTATGTAAGCCTTTAACTTCGTCAATCAAGCCCGATAACATGGTCTTCGCCAATTGAGTTTTACCGCCTGCTAACTTTAAGCAACGCTCCCAGTCCACCACCAGCGTGGTGTCTCCTTGGGGTAATTGGGCTTGCTCTTGGCTGACGGATTTAACATAAGTGGATTGTCCTGAGCTTTGAAATTGGGTCCACTTCATTAAAGTATGCACCAGCTGTTCATCGCTGATGGGCTTAGTGAGGTAATCATCGAAGCCATTTTGCAATAATTGTTTTCGTTCGTTGGGCAACGCATGGGCGGTGAGAGCCACCAGTGGGGTATGTGCGTTTAACTTGTGCAGGCGGATTTTTTCGGTGGCCTTTACCCCATCCAAATCCGGCATTTGAATGTCCATGAAAATTAAGTCAAATTTTTCGCTGCAACCCAGTCTGACTGCTTCCAGGCCGCCCTGAGCCTTCACCACGTTCACATTAAGATCCTGTAACCAGGTGGTTAATAGTTCCAAATTTGGTTCGTTGTCATCTACCGCCAAAACATTGAGCGGGGTTTGAGGTAATGGCGTCACTTGAGCTTGTTGAGTACCGCCTAATAAGTCGTGCACCCACTGGCTTAAGCGCCTAAAGGATACCGGATAAACCAGGTTATATTCCAAATTGTGTTTTTGTAAGGTGGATAAATGATGGCTGTCATTATTAGGCAGTAACGCAACCACATCCGAGTCCCGTTTTAAAATTTGAATGCTGTCGTGGCTGGTTTTTTCATCCACTTCAACTAGGCACAAGGTGGCCGCGGTATTAAGCTGAGCCGCCATGAGTTCGTTTAATTCGGTGAAGACTTTTACGTTAAACCCCAGGTTGGTGAGCTGATGTTGCAAGGCTTGGCGAGTGATATCCCAATGGCTTAGTAGATAGGCGCTTTGTTGGTACCACGGCGCATCGCTGTAACTGTCCATTTCAGCACCACATACTTCAAATTTACCCGTGAACCAAAATTGTGAGCCAGCCCCATATTGGCTAGTGAAGCCTATTTCCCCTTGCATGTGTTCGACCAGGTAGCTGCTGATAACCAAACCTAAACCTGTGCCGCCATAACGGCGAGTGGTGGAGGTATCGGCTTGAGTAAAGGCCTTAAACAGGTTTTTTTGTTGGTCATCGCTCAAACCAATACCGGTATCTGTGATGGTCACCTTAAGAGCGACTTTTTGTTTGATGTGCTCTTCCAGCATGATACGCACAATCACAGAGCCGCTCTGGGTAAACTTGATAGCGTTACTCACTAGGTTGGTCAGTACCTGCTTGATGCGAGTGGAGTCGGCCATGATTTCATTGGGCACATCCTGATAAACCAGCGCCGCCAGCTCCAGGTCTTTTTTGTGGGCTTCCGGGGCCAGCATGGTGAGTACTTCATCGGCGATATCACGAATGTGCACAGGTGCACTGTCTAACACCAGTTTACCCGCTTCAATCTTGGAGAAATCCAATATGTCGTTGATGATGCTTAATAGGCTGGAAGATGAGGACTCTATGGTATTAAGATATTCCTGCTGGCGTTTGTTTAAACGAGTTTTCTCCAGCAACTTGCTAAACCCCAGTATGCCGTTAAGCGGGGTGCGAATTTCATGGCTCATATTGGCCAGGAATTCAGATTTGGTATTACTGGATTCCAGTGCCGAACGACGAGCCAGATTCAATTCGATGTTTTGAACTTCCATCTCTTCCAGGGTTTCTTTCAGGTCCTGGGTGGCTTGCTCTATATTGTCTTGCAGCTCTTGCTGGGCACGATGCAAGCTGGCCGCCATGGAATTAATACCCAGCGCCAGGGCACTAAACTCTTCATTTTCGGTAAATTGAATACGAGCATCCAGGTTGCCCATCTCCAGCTGTTCTAACGTAGCCGCCACATGTTGCAAGGGACGAGTAATGCGGCTGCTGGCCTTATAAGCCAGATAAAAAGCCAATAAACACAGGGCCAGCACCAATACCAGACTAGTGAGCAGGGTCTGGTATTGCGTTACCTGGGTGGCGGCGGTATTAAATTCAAGCTCAAGCCAGCCCAGGATATGGACTCTTAGGGGGTCGTTTTGGGCAAAGATGGGGGCACGTACGCGAATACTATTTTTGGTGTCGAACCTATGTACCTGTTGCTCGATCACCCGTTTGGAGGTTGGAGCCAGCATATTAGGGCCCACCTGAATAATTTGCCCCTGAATACTGGTTAATAGCGCCATGCTGCGCAGTTGAGGTAAGTCCAAATACAGCTGCAGTGAGTTTCGTAATGCTTTGCTACTCGCCGCTGGCAATTCATCGGAAAGCTGCTCGATATCCTGCTGCTGAATCAGGCTGGCCAAGTGCATGGCCAGTTGCCGACTTAGCAAAACCGCCTGCTGAGTATCCTGTTGTTTTAGCAGTAACTGATGCTGGTAACTAAAATAGCCTCCCAATAGCACTGCACTGATCAGGCAGGGTAGCAGGATGATCATCAAAAGACGTTTTTGGGTACGGCGGTCTTTATTCATAGTCTGCTTATTGGGTTGATAGGGGTCATTGAAATACCAAGCTGTTTTTCCTGTGGCAGCATTCTAGCATTAAAAGCCAATGCGGGTTCTGAGCAGCGCACATTCATGGCTTTCGCTATAAGTAAATGACCTTTAGATATTACTAATACCCAAGTTAAACGGGTATTATTCGAATAAATAGTTATAACAAAGCGAATATATTATGGATTTCCCCACCATTGCCGATTTTGTGGGCGGTACACCCCTAGTTCGTTTACAGCGTTTGGGTACCCATACCAGCAATACCATATTGTTAAAGCTGGAGGGCAATAACCCCGCGGGCTCGGTTAAGGATCGCCCTGCCTTAAGTATGATTAATCGCGCTGAATTAAAGGGCAGCATTAAGACTGGCGATACATTAATAGAGGCCACCAGTGGTAATACCGGTATTGCCTTGGCCATGGTGGCGGCCATTAAGGGCTACAACATGGTGTTAATCATGCCGGATAACCTCAGCATGGAGCGCCGCTGGGCCATGGAAGCCTATGGTGCTCAACTGATTTTGGTCACCAAAGAGCAGGGCATGGAATACGCCCGTGACCTGGCGCTTGAGATGCAGGCGAATGGCAAGGGTGTGGTACTGGATCAATTCTCCAATGGGGACAACCCCATTGCCCATTATGAGGGCACGGGCCCAGAAATCTGGCAGGATACCCAGGGCAAGGTGACCCACTTTGTGAGTTCCATGGGCACCACGGGAACTATAATGGGCACCAGCATGTTCCTTAAAGAGAAAAACCCAAACATTCAAATTGTGGGATTACAGCCCGAAGACGGGGCCTCTATACCGGGTATAAGGCGCTGGCCTCAGGAGTACTTACCTAAAATATACGATGCTAATCGAGTGGATATGGTGTTGGACATAGATCAGCACTCGGCTGAAACCACCATGCGCAGGTTGGCTCGTGAAGAGGGTATATTCTGTGGAGTGAGCTCAGGTGGTGCGGTGGCAGGTGCATTAAAGCTCAATGAAGAGTTGGAAAATGCAGTCATAGTGGCCATCATTTGTGACCGAGGGGATCGATATTTATCCACAGGCATTTATAACCAGGATTAAAGCGTCAATAAATGCCCTGTTTGTCATTAATAAGTGCCTTTTTTTGATAAATATCACTTGAAATTCTGCCAGTTGGGGCCATATTAGGCCCCATCTTATTGTCGCCAGACCCATGAAATTATGGGACAAATTCGGCCCAATAAATTTGCTGTGGAGTTTTATCGTAGTGGGCATAGTTAAGCACAACAAAAAGGCCCGTGGTTCACGTCCACAGGCCCCTAAAACGGCGGTTGAAGAAGTAGAGATTCATGCCTTAAGCCATGAAGCTCAGGGGGTTAGTCGTTCCCAGGATAAGGTCATGTTTATCCCAGGCACCTTGCCGGGTGAAACCGTTAAGGTGCAAGTGGACAAAGAAATGCGCCACTTTAATCATGGCAAGCTAATTGAGATGGTAAGCGTCAGTGATGAGCGAGTGGAGCCATTCTGCCCTCATTTTAAGCGTTGTGGTGCCTGCCAATTGCAACATTTGGCCAGTGACAAACAGCTGGGTTACAAGCAACAAAACCTCCATGAACAGCTCACGCGTCAATTAAAACTAAATGACATTCCTTGGCAGGCCCCCATTGATAGCGAGCCCTTCCATTATCGCCGGCGCGCTCGATTGGGTGTGCGTTACCGTAAACAACAAGATGAAATCATCGTGGGCTTTCGTGAAGAAGCCAACAAACACCTGGCCGCTATTAAAGCGTGCCCAGTACTACAGCCATCCCTGTCAGGGTTAATCACACCGTTGCAGGTATTAATTAGCCAACTGGTGTCCAAATCTCGCATCACTCAGGTGGAGCTCATTGCCAGTGATGATACGGATGTGGTGGTGTTGCGCCATTTGAAAAAAATGGAAGCACAAGATGTTAAAAAGCTAAAAAAATGGGCTCAGGCAAAAAACATTCAACTCTTTTTGCAGGGTGATGAAGATGAAGGCTTAACCTGCCTGTGGCCTGAAGATGCTGCGCCATTGAGTTATGAAGTGCAGGGTAATGATTTGCACTTTAATGTTAAAAATTTCATTCAAGGCAATAAAGAAGTAAACAAAAAAATGCTGGCCCAGGCGCAAAACTGGCTGGCGGCTAAGCCCCACGAAACCCTGCTGGATCTGTTTGCTGGCATAGGCAACTTTAGTGTGCCCATGGCGCAGCAATTTAAACAAGTGGTGGCAGTGGAGGGAATTTCTGACATGGTGCAGCAGATTGATCACAATAGTGCCCTTAACCAGCAGGACAACGTTCAGGCCATGATGCTGAATTTGGCCGATGAGGTGTTATTGCAAAAATTGCCTCAAACAGATGCCATATTATTAGACCCACCCAGAACCGGCGCCGCCGAATTAATGCCTTGGTTAAGTCGACAATCCTCCCGGATTTTATATGTGGCCTGTGAGCCCAGTTCCTTGGTGCGTGATGCCAAAGTGCTTTTAGAGGCCGGTTTTAAATTGGATAAGATATGTGTCATGGACATGTTTCCACAAACCAAACATGTGGAAAGCATGGCGTTATTTATAAAGGATTCAGGGCATCGAGTGCGTAAAGGATTAGGCGAAGTTTAATATGGTTAAAGTACGTGACGACCATCTAATTAATGATGGTTCGGTGGACATAGAAGCCTGGATATCCACGCTTGAGCAACAGATAGAGCTTAAAGATGTTGAGCAGGTACGCCGTGCCTGTCTGCTGGCGCAAAAAGTAGAAACCGAAGCCATTGCCAACCACGCGCAGTGGAACGCCGATATTTCCAGTTTGCAAATAGGCATGGAAATGACTCAGGTGTTGGCCGAGTTACACTTGGATCAGGCCAGTATCGTGGCGGCCATCGTGTATCGCCCGGTGCGAGAGGGGCGCTTAACATTAGCCTCGATAAAAAAACAATTTGGCAAAGAGGTGGCCAAACTCATCGATGGTGTTTTACAGATGGCGGCGCTCACTCAGGCCCAATCGGCCTCACAGCTAAAGGTGCTGGGGCAAAGTGAAGCTCAGGTGGAGCACATGCGTAAGATGCTGGTGGCCATGATTGATGATGTACGAGTGGCGCTTATTAAGTTGGCGGAACGTACCAGTGTCATTCGTGCGGTGAAAAACGCACAACCGGAACGACGCATGAAAGTGGCGCGGGAAGTATTTGATATTTATGCCCCTCTCGCGCACCGCTTGGGCATAGGCCAAATAAAGTGGGAGCTGGAAGATTTAAGTTTTCGCTACCTTGAGCCAAGCTCTTATAAAAAGATCGCCAAATTACTGGATGAAAAAAGACTAGACCGTCAGCAATATATTGAAAACGTGGTGGACACCCTAAAAAATGCCATTGAAGCGGCGGGCATCGAGTGTGACATTCAGGGTCGTGCTAAACATATCTACAGTATTTGGCGCAAGATGCGCCGCAAAAATATTGATTTTTCGCAAGTATACGATATTCGTGCGGTGCGAATTTTAGTGCCCGAGTTAAAAGATTGTTATGCCGCTCTGGGTATTGCTCATACCTTTTGGAAACATATTCCCCACGAGTTTGATGATTACATCGCTAACCCTAAAGAAAACGGTTATCGCTCTTTGCATACTGCAGTGGTGGGACCGCAGGGCAATGTCTTGGAGGTGCAAATTCGTACCCCGGAAATGCACGACGACGCCGAACTAGGGGTGTGTGCTCACTGGTTGTATAAGGGGACAGACGTAAACGGCAAGGACTCGGGTTACGAGGAAAAAATTTCCTGGTTACGTCAAGTACTCGAGTGGCATGAAGAGCTGGGGGATCTAAGTGAATTAATGGGGTCGTTACGCCAGGATGTGACCCCAGATCGGATTTATGTATTTACCCCAGATGGCCATGTGGTGGATTTGCAGCCCAAGTCCACACCGGTGGATTTTGCCTATCGAGTGCACACCGAAATAGGCCATAAGTGTCGTGGTGCCAAGGTAAATGGGCGCATTGTGCCGCTGAATTATCAGGTGAAAACCGGTGATCAAATTGAGGTGCTTACCAGCAACAACGCTAAACCCAGGCGGGACTGGTTACATTCTGAAAACGGCTATGTGAATACATCCCGTGCCCGCGCTAAGGTAGCGTCCTGGTTTAAGGGCCAGGCTCGTGAGCAGAACGTACTGGATGGTAAAAGCATTTTAGAGACAGAACTTAAACGGGTGGGGCTGCTAAATGAGAGTCCGCTGAAAATTGCCCAAGAGATGCATTTTAAGTCCGTAGATGATCTCTATGCAGCCTTGGGCTCGGGTGGTACCCGTATAGGTCATGTCATAAGTTACCTGCAAAAACAGCTTGAACCCCAGCAAAAACACATTGATCAGTTAAGTTTGCTTCCCACACCACAGGCAAAGGCTATGGATGGGAGTGATGTGTTTATTAATGGCGTAGGCAAGTTATTAAGTACTCTGGCGTCCTGCTGTCAGCCTCTGCCAGGTGACCCTATTGTGGGCTACATTACTCAAGGGCGTGGGGTGAGTATTCACAAATCCGATTGCAGTAATTTGCTTAATTTGATGCAAAGCCACACTAATCGCATTACCCAAGTAAGTTGGGGAGAGAACCCTGAAAACCTATATCCCCTGGAGCTGTTCATCAAGGCTTATGATCGACGTGGATTATTGAAAGACATCACGATTACTTTGGCCAACGAAGATGTGAATGTGTTGGCCATGAATACGGTGAGTCAGGATGATGGCACCGCCGATGTGACCATTCGATTGGAAGTGACTGGACTGCAGCATTTGGGGCAAATAATAAACAAGATTCAGATGCTGCCCAATATCTTTGATGTGTATCGTCATCAGCAATAATTGAATTAATCAGCCAGAAAAAAGCAGGCACCTTAAATGGATAACTTATAAGCCATTTAAGGTGCGCGGTAATATCGGCAATAACTTAAACAATCAGCCAGGAAAAACATGCCTCAATTTCAAATGGATGATTTATTACACCTCATGTCGCGCCTCAGAGACCCTGTAGGGGGTTGTCCTTGGGATCTGAAACAAAGTTACGACACTATCGTTCCCTGCACCCTAGAGGAAGCGTACGAGGTGGCAGATGCCATTGAGCGTAAAGACTATGATCATCTGCAAGAAGAATTGGGTGATCTGTTATTCCAGGTGATTTTTTATGCCCAATTGGGGCGTGAAGATGGCCATTTCAAATTTAACGACGTGGTGGATAGCTTGGTCAAAAAGCTGGTTCGCCGCCATCCTCATGTTTTTCCTGATGGGGATCTTTACCAAGAACCCACCGCGCCTAAATTAAATGAACAACAAATAAAGGGCCGTTGGGAAGCCATCAAGCAATTGGAACGGCAGGCTAAGGGCAAAGCCCAAGCGACGCTGAGCATTCTAGATGATGTGCCGCGCACATTGCCCGCCATTCAACGGGCCGAAAAATTGCAAAAACGGGCCGCTCATGTGGGGTTTGATTGGCCTCAGGCGAGCCAAGTACTGGATAAAATCGAAGAAGAAATAGCAGAGCTGCGCGCTGCCATGCAGGAAAACGATCAGGCTCACATTCAGGATGAGCTGGGAGATGTGATGTTTGCCATGGTGAATTTGGCCCGTCACGTGAACGTGAAGCCAGAAATGGCCATTCGTAGCACCAATGAAAAATTTGAGCGTCGTTTTAAATTTTTGGAAAGTCGACTCGTAAAGCAGGGGATTCCATTAAATGAGGCTAGTTTGGAGCAGATGGAATCTTTATGGGGGGCGGCCAAAGAGCTTGAGTGATAGCGCTATTTGAAGCCCCTGCACTTCAGTTTACTGAATTAACGACAAGCTATTTCATGGATTTATTTACATAAATGTCAAATCGGTTGGCCTTGCCTTCCTGGCTAAAGCTGGGCGTCTGTTGATTCAGGTAAGGGCTTTTTCTTGGCCTTTTTACCACCACTCGGTAGGTGGCAAGTTTCAGTGCCGGTACCAGTAAGTCATTGGCATCTTCATCCTTACCCACCATGTCACGAAAGTACTGCATGGATTTTTTTACTTGGGCTTTTTTACCCGAGTGGGGGAACATGGGGTCAAGGTAAACCACGTCAAAGCTGTTCTCAGCGCAACCTTGCATATAGGTTAAGCTGCTGCCCTGATGCAAATTCATGCGTTGAGTGACCTCATAGACATCTGGTTCAGCTTGAGCGCGCAGTAGGGCATCTTCCAATAGTGCAGCCACTATGGGGTGGCGCTCTACCAATGTCATATGGCAACCTAACGCGGCTAATACAAAGGCATCCGTGGCGGTGCCGGCGGTGGCATCCAATATTGTCAGTTGTTTTTTCTGTTTTAACCCTACGGCCTTGGCCACCGCCTGACCCGTGCCGCCTCCGTGGTTGCGGCGCCATGTGAGGGCGCCATCGTTAAAATCCACCTTTAATGCCCCCAGGGTTTTATTCCCGGGTCGCAACAGACTTAAACCGCTGTCATCCAATAGCAAACTTAGCTGTGTTTCATCTTGCACCTGATGGCATAGGGTCAGGTTAAGCCGTTCAGCTAATTTTTGCGCTTTATCCTGCAGGGAAACCTGGGTGCAAACCAGGTTTAGTGAATGTTGAATAGATTCCATTGCCTATTGAATCCAACCCACATAGAGGGCGGTAAATAAAAATCCCCCCAGTAAAAATCGATAAACAACAAAAGGTGTCATGGATAATTGTTCTATGAGCTTTAAAAAGTAATGAATGCAAACATAAGCGCTGAGACAAGAGACCACTACTCCCATGGAGATAAATCCCCAGGGGATGGGGCTCTCGCTCACCAATAGTTCGCAGGCCTTGTAGCCACCGGCCAGTAATATCAACGGCATGGACAGTAAAAAACTAAAACGGGCCGCTTCCGAGCGTCGGTAGCCTAAAAACAATGCCATGGTAATCGTAATGCCAGAACGACTGGTACCAGGAATAAGAGCAATGGCCTGAGCAAGCCCTATGTACAGCGCATGGGACAGAGGCATGTCGGAGAGTTGTTTTACCAGGTTTTTACGTTTATCGGCCAGCAACAAAAATACCCCAAAGACAATGGTGGTACTGGCAATGACCGCAGCATGCCGAAAATGATCTTCAATCACGCCATTAAGACATAGGCCAAAAAAACCCGCCGGCGTAGTAGCTATAATAATCCACCAGGCCATTTTTCCATCCTGGCTGGGTTTACGTAAAAAGGTACTGTGTATAAACCCGGTAATTAATTTTTTTATGTCGCTGCGAAAATACAGCATCACGGCCATGAGAGTGCCCACGTGCACCGCCACATCAAATGCCAAGCCTTGATCGGGCCAGCCTAAAAGTTGTGAGGGTAAAATTAAATGCGCTGAACTGGATACCGGTAAAAACTCGGTCAGCCCCTGTAATACGGCTAAAACGACCGCCTGCCACCATTCCATAATCATCCTTAAATATCTTACTGCTTTATTTTTTTAACTGTTTTTGTTGCTTGATAGTTTTCCAGTGACTCTGCTCGCGCAAATATACCAGTTCTACTTGTTCGGGACTGATAACTTGCTTTTGGTTATAAAGATGGTTCGCCATGGGTAATAGGGAGCTCGCCTTTAGGACTTGTGAAGGGTCTTGTTGGGCAATATTTTGAATGGATTCATCTAATTGGTCGGTTAATTTAAGGCCATGGCCGCAGCCAGCAAGGGTTTCTGAAAATGGGATGTTCATCTGTTGCAAGCTCGCGTGCACCGGACACAACTGGTCGCCAATTTGCGGCAACATTAATAGATTTGTTTCATCCCAGGCATAAAAGCCCACATATAATTCATTCATGCGAGCATCCATGATTGAAATAACTTGCTGAGATGTTTGTTCGATGCGGGTTTGAGTGGCCATGGCCTGCAAAGTAGATACACCAATGAGCGGAATATCACAGGCGAAACCTATGCCTTGGGCGGTAGCAGCTGCAATGCGTAAACCGGTAAAAGAGCCTGGCCCCTTACCAAATACCACGGCATCCAGTTGTTTTGGTTTAATACCTGCTTCGGCCATCAATTGGTTTAGCATGGGGTATAACAAACGACTGTGCATGCGAGGTGCTGCTTCCAGCCGTTCAAAAAATTGGTTTTCTATTTGTAACGCTATGGAGCAGCTGTCGCTGGCGGCTTCAATAACAAGCAGGTTAGCCATAAAAGTACATCATAAATATTGAGTAAAAACAGGAGACAGAGTCTAACATACTTGCCCATGGGTATAGGGGCTTTAGAGCTGGAGTTTTCCAGAAGAGATAAGGATATTGAGATTTACATGTGTTTTTGAACAGTGTTTTTTGTTATGGAATTAAATTGCCGTCAAGCTTTGCGTAAGTTCGGAGTTCATTTTCCTTTTCAAACCAGGGGCTCTATATTGCGGATATACATAGGTTTTTGTGGTGGCCATAACTAAGTGTTGGTCGATTTCTAGGAAAGCTCTTAAAATTGCTCCTGCATTCTTAGGGTACTGTTCATCCGTGAACATCCCCTTCGAATTGCTCCTGCATTCTTAGGATACTGTTCATCCGTGAACATAAAAAAAAGCCGATGCAACTGAGTTGCATCGGCTTTTTTCTAATTATGCACGAAAGCAATATTAGAAAGGTGCAGTTTGACACTGCCAGCGAGTTACTTCTTCGCTTTTTTCTTAGCTGCGGACTTCTTCTTGGCAACAGGCTTTTTCTTAGCCGCTGGCTTCTTTTTGGCTGCAGGCTTTTTCTTAGCCGCTGGCTTCTTCTTAGCTGGTTTTGCCAAAGATTTTAGCTTAGCAGCCGCTTTCTTGGCAGCAGCCTTATCTTTAACGGCCGCTTTTTTAGCTTTAGCCTTAACTTTGGCTGCATCTTTACGTGCGCGGGCGGCACGCCACTTAGCTTCAAAAGCAACAGCGGCTTTCACTAAGTCAGCTTCAGCTTTCTCGGCCAAAGCGGCTTCAAAGGCTTTTGCAGCATCAGCGGCAGCAGTAGCGGCAGCAGCGGTTTTAGCTTCGATATTTGCAGCTTGAGCCATTTTCTTAGCTTCACGTACACCGTCTTTAGCAGTGGAAAGTGATGCTTTTTGCTTGGCAAGGGCTGCACGAGCAGATACCACAGCCTTTTTAGCGGCAGCGGTACCAGCCGAAGCGGCTTTCTTACGAGCGGCAGCTAGCTTTTTATTAGCTGCTGCAATCTTGGCAGTAGAGTCTGAAACTGCTTTGCTAGCTTTATCGGCAGCTTTAGCTGCTTTTGCTAGCGCAGGAGTTGCAACAACTGCTGTTTTTTTCGCAACGCGTTTTTTCGCGACAGCTTTTTTACGACCTTTAGCCATAATAATTTCCTTTTGTTGAGAAAGGTGTATCAATAAAAAAATAGTCTAAAAAAAGATAAGAGCAAAGTCTTGAAGTGAAAATAAAGGATTTTTTTGAAAAAAACTACTTAATTACTTGTAAAACAGAAATATTGGCGCAAAAAAATACCAAATTTCATAAAAAGTTCGTAAAAAGATAAAAAAGGCCGATAACAAAATTCAGTTTCAAAGTTATCGGCATAGCAGTGATTTTAGGTGTGACGTGTTTGAAATTCAGTTTACGCCAACTTTAGGCTAGGCAGGGTTCGATCAGTTTTTTCATCATTTCTATGTGCAATTCATCATTATTTAATGCCGGAATGTAGCTATATTGTTGGCCGCCATTATTTAAAAACAGCAATTTATTTTCCTCGCTGATCTCCTCCAACGTTTCCAAACAATCGGCACTAAACGCGGGACAAATAATATCAACGCTCTTTACCCCTGATTTTGCCCAATCTTCTAGGGTTTTATCAGTGTAGGGCTGAAGCCATTGTGTGGGACCAAAACGGCTCTGGAAGCATAATTGGTATTCTGAATCCGCTAGATTTAATTTTTGTGCCAATTTATTTACGGTGTTTTTTACTTGTTGGGCGTATGGGTCACCTTTATCCACGTATATTTGCGGAATTCCATGGAATGAAAGCAGCAGCTTTTCACTCTTACCATTTTTCTGCCAATGTTTTTCAATGGAACTGGCCAATGCATCAATATAGCGATCATCTTGGTGGTAATCTTTAATGAGCTGAATTTCAGGAATATTTCGGGTCTGCTTTATAAAGTCAGCTACCTGATCGAATACGGCGGCGGTGGTGGTGGACGAATACTGAGGAAACAATGGCAGTACAATGACTTTCTCAATATTTTTATCTTCCAGGCTCGCCAAGCAGCCTTTTAAGGAAGGCTGACCATAGGTCATGGCCAGCATCACCTGGGCCTTATCTTTTAATAGCGTTTGTAAAGCGTCTCTTTGTTGGTAGCCAATGGTGCGAATAGGACTATCGTCTTGCCAGATGCTTTCATACAGTTTGGCCACACGCTTGGGGCGAGTGTTTAACACGATGCCGTTTAAAATCATCCACCACACAGGGTTGCGCTTGATAATGCGATCATCCCATAAAAATTCTTTTAAAAATTTGCGTACAGCCGGTTTTGTGGGCGCGTCGGGGGTGCCCAAGTTCACTAAGATAATGGCGGTTTTTTGTGACATGGTGCGTGCTCAAGGGAATCTAATAGCCAGTATGATATGCCATTTAGAAATAATTATGTACAGGAGGTACGGTATGACGCGATGCCATGGATGGCAAAGAGTGGCGAATGGTCAGGAGGTACGGTCAGGATTTTTGCTCCAGGCAAATCCTAAGTACTTGCATCCATGCAAGCAATGACGCGATGCCATGGTTGGTAAAGAGTGACGAATGGTGAGGAGGTACGGACTGTATGGTTGCGCCAATAAAACGTTAAGAGGTTACCTGTATGAGAAAAATGGTTTAGTGCCAGTTGAAACCTGCGTGGGATGGAGTTGCCTGATACGTCATGGCATCCATTGAATAGTCTTAAAAATTTTAAAGGGCGGTGTCCGTTCTAAACACTTTTTTGTAACGACCCCTTTGGGGTATTCAGTCGGCATGCTCCTAATACATGACAGAAAAAGAGATATGTCGGAGCGTCATTACATTTGTGTATGCTCAAAGCCTGCCTACAGTAACAAGCTGACCCTTTTCCCATAAACAAAAAAGCCAGCAATTAAGCTGGCTTTTTTGTGCTTACCAATGATGGTAATCAAATATTACGCGATGGCTTTAAACATGGCATCACGAATATCATCAAGCGTACCCACACCTGGAATATGCGCATACTTGGGCGCATTATCGCTGTTGAGGCCTTTATAGAAACCCACTAATGGTTCTGTTTGTTCATGGTATACGGCCAAACGTTTACGCACGGTATCTTCGGCATCGTCTTCACGCTGAACCAAATCTTCACCGGTTTCGTTGTCCTTACCTTCCACGTTAGGCTTGTTATAGATTACGTGGTAAGTACGACCTGAGGCCGGGTGAAAGCGACGGCCAGCCATGCGCTGCACTATCTCTTCGTCGGCCACGTCAATCTCTACTACAAAGTCGATATCCACACCGGCTTCGATCATGGCTTCGGCTTGAGGGATGGTACGTGGAAAACCGTCGAATAAACAACCGTTGGCGCAGTCGTCGGCAGTGATGCGTTCTTTCACCAATGAAATAATTAGCTCGTCAGATACTAGGCCACCGGTCTGCATGATTTCTTCAACCTGCTTACCTAATGGAGTGCCGGCTTTCACCGCAGCACGCAACATATCTCCGGTGGAGATTTGCGGGATATTGTATTTTTCACAAATAAACTGTGCTTGGGTACCTTTACCGGCGCCAGGGGCACCTAACAAAATAATACGCATTCATGTTTCCTTTGGTAGTTTTGAATCAATATCCAAATGGGCCTCAATCAATGGCTGCATTGAAAGCCACACAAGCCAATTTGGAAATTGCTCCTAAACCTGTAGTTCACTAAGTATTGGTTAAAAAACAACCGCTTAGACTAAAAAAACGCCCACAATACCCGACCAAAGTGTTGAGGGCAAGTGGACTGCGTTGGATGTTGACGGCAATCGTGGGGAGCTGGTGTCTTGTGTTGGCTTGAAATGCTCCTAGGGGTGCTAGTTTACTGGGGTTGTAGTTCCCTAATGGTCTAACCAGTATTGCGCATGCCAGCAGCAATTCCCGCCATGGTAACCTTGAGGGCGTGCTCCAGTTCCTGGAAATGCTCTGGATTTGGCTGGCGAGTGCGGTATAAAAGCTCGGCCTGCAGGTAATGTAATGGGTCGGTATAAGGGTTACGTACCGCCATGGATTGATGGATAACCGGGCTGTTTTGCAATAATGACTGTTGTTGTTTAACCGCTAATACTTGCTCTATGGCTTGCTGTAGCCTTGAACGCAATTGTGTGCCCAAAGCAGATGAGGTGTCTAATAGCCTGCTTTCATAAAATTCGCTGATGGCACCGTCGGTTTTACTGAGCACCATTTCTAGCATATCGATGAAGGTTTGAAAGAAAGGCCAGTGCTGCGTCATATCCTGCAATTGAGATAACTTACCCTCCTTAATATGACTCTGTAATGCGCTTTCACTGCCTAGCCAGGCCGGTAACATTAAACGAATTTGCATCCAGGCGAATATCCAGGGTATTGCACGCAAACTCTCCACACCACCACTGTGATTGCGCTTGGCAGGACGAGAGCCCAGCGCCAGTTTTCCCAGTTCTTGTTCCGGGGTGACGGCGCGAAAGTAGTCTACAAAATCAGGGTCTTCACGCACAATTTGACGATAACCTTGCAGAGCACACTGAGATAGTTCTTCCATGTGTTGACGCCATTCATCTTTAGGCTGCGGTGGCGGAAACTCGCTGGCCATTAACACCGCCGACATATACACCTGCAATGAGCGCTGGGCCACCTGTGCATTGCCAAATTTAAACCGAATCATTTCGCCCTGTTCGGTGACTCGAATACGCCCCAATACCGACCCAGGTGGTTGCGATAAAATGGCACCATGGGCGGGGCCGCCGCCGCGACCCACTGTGCCACCGCGACCATGGAACAACATCAAGCGAACATTGTGTTGTTCACAAACGTTCACCAATTCTTCTTGGGCTTTGTATTGGGCCCAGCAGGCCGCCAGTTGCCCGGCATCCTTGGCGCTGTCGCTGTAACCCACCATCACCATCTGTTCACCCTGGCAATATTGCTGGTACCAGGGCAAATGCAACAAGGCATTTATGCTGTCCTTGGCCCCGGTTAGGTCATCCAGGGTTTCAAACAGAGGCACGATGGGAATAGGGGTAATGCGTCCACACATTTTTAATATTAACGCCA
>Ga0209290_1000797_pt1 | contig 19375 bp, 16 predicted proteins | sample EN1Hudsemesocosm_2_FD_184632 | JGI IMG/M metagenome (GOLD analysis project Ga0209290, IMG submission 184632) | Methane-oxidizing microbial communities from mesocosms in the Hudson Canyon - EN10B Hudson Canyon (SPAdes) (version 2) | ecosystem: Environmental > Aquatic > Marine > Cold seeps... | reverse complement strand
GCTTGGCTAAAGCACTTTTATCCTGCTTTACGCAACGCCCATGTACCCCACGCCAAACATACGAATACTGATCATATAAGCTTGGCTAAAGCACTTTTACCCTGCCTTACGAAGCGTCCATGTACCCCACGCCAAACAAACAAATATAGGTATAAGGTTAGCCATTAATGGCCCAATGCCAATTAATAAACCCAGTGGCCCCAGTAGATCCACCACGATTTTGTAAACTAACCCCACTAAAATGCCGCTAAATAGCCTCTGCCCCATGGTCACCGATCTTAACGGCCCAAAGATGAAGGATATGCCCAGCAGCACTAACGCCATGGTACTTAAGGGTTGCAGGATTTTTTTCCAGAACGCCAACTTAAACTCACCGCCCCCCAGGCCTTGTTCATCCAGGTACTGGCCATAACGATACAGGGTGGAGATGGCCATATCACTGGGGTCCTGAGCCACAAATTTCAAACGTTCAGGGGTTAACAAGCTATTAAAAATACCGGTGGGTTTCTTCTCTACTGTGGTTTCAAACTCCCCCACTTGAGTAATAGTTACCTCTTCCATGGTCCACTGGGCCCGCTGATACAGGGCACGGCGAGCATAGGTCATAGACTGTAAATTTTTATCGTTATCAAATTCGTACACGCTTAAGCCGTGCAATACACCATTGGGTTCAATGGCACTGAAGCGCATGTAGTTATTGCCCTCTTTGTGCCAGTGACCGCGCCCTTCATTACTGGAGGCCACTTCACGTCCCAAAGCGATGGTGCGGAAGCTAGTCGTCATGCGCTCCAAGTCTGGCACTATGTATTCCCCCATCACTAAACCCAATACCATCATGATGGAGGCGGCTTTCATGGTGCTGAACATGATGCGATGGGTGGAGACACCTGCGGCACGAATGGCGGTAAGTTCACTGTGGGTAGCCAGCCCCCCTAACCCTGCCAAGCAACCTATAAGGGTAATCATGGGGATCATTTCATACATGCGCGCCGGGCTGGAGGCCACCACGTAATACAGGGCATCCCAAAAATCGTAGGAGCCCCTTAGGTTATCCAGTTGGTTCAACAGGGCAATCACCATGTCGAGCATGACCAGCACCACCATAACCCCAAGAATGGCATTAATGACCGAGCTGCGGATGTGAGCATCAATTTTACGCATGGACACGATCCTTCAGCTTGAGTGCCTTTAAGCGCTTACGACTGGCAACTTTGCCCTGCACCACGGGTATGTACATGAGCAACAATCCTATGCCAAGGAAAATGCCATGCAGCCACCACAACCCTAACCATATGGGGGTAACGCCCTGCTCCATCCATTTGCGGGCGGTGATCAGGGTGGTGTAATACACCATGTAAAGAATGATGGCGGGCAGTACTTTACCGTAGCGGCCTTTTCTAGGGGGCACATGGCTTAACGGGAACGCCATGATGACGATAATGGGCACCAGCAAAAACAAACCAATGCGATAATGCAGGCTGGCCTTGTGGTAGCGGTTATCGCTTTTAATAAGGGTGGCGGTGCTGATGGCTTCTTTACGGGCTTTTTTAGCGACGCTGCTTTCTTCGGCAATTTTTACCGAGTAAGAATCAAACGACATAGTTTGCAGTTCATTTTGCCCAGCCGAGCCATTAAAACGACGACCTTTGGTTAATTCCAAATAACGGCTACCGGTTTCTGGGTTCACATACTGACGGCCCGAATCGGCCAAAATCAGCGAGTTGCCATCGGCCATGAACACCTTTTGCATTTCGGTGCGATCGGTGGACAGGGTTTCGGCATAGGAGACCTTACTCTTGCCTATGGCATTAAAGCGCCCAGGGGTAATAAACGAGAATTCACTTTCCTGTTGTTGCTTCTGGTAATAGGTATCGAGCTTGTCGGCGGCTGTGGGCGCTAGCCACATGCTTAAAAAACCAATTAGCACCATCATTACCGCCACCGGCACGGTGGTAATTTTGAATACTTCTTTAGGGCCAAAACCCGTGGCATACAACACGGTCATTTCGTTTTCGCTGTGCATGCGCCCATACACCAGCAAGATGGAAATATAAAAACCCAAGGGCAAGATTAGCTGTAAGAAACTGGGGCTGTTATACACTATGGTATAAAACACCGCCTCGGGGGGAATGATGCCCATGACCGCTTTATTTAAATGCACCACCAGGCGCGCGCTGACCACTATCATCATTAAGATGCCGGTGATTACGAAGGTGGAGATCAGCAGTTCTCTTAAAAAGTAACGAGTTAAAATCAAACAAATAATCCTTAGATGCATCTCAACAAATATGCCGGCTGCCCCTGACCTGATTTAAAAGGGCAAACTGTGGAAATATCGGCTTTTTCAAGTAGACTCAGCATTATCCCTGAAAATCTTGTTCAGCACTAGGCGGCTCTATCTGAGCCCCCTATCGTTTTGAAAACAATGGAGCTTCAATGCAATTTAAACTTTCCCAAGCCAGCCTTAATGATTATAGCGGCCAGGCTATTATTGTCCCGTTAACCAGCAAAGGGGGCCAGCCAGCCGCCAGCCAGGCTGTGGATAAAGACCTGAACGGTTTCATCGCTCAATTATTAAGCAATAACGATTTTAAAGCCAAAGCCGGTGATAGCCAATTGGTGCCAGTGGCCAACGGCCCGCGCTTAATTTTGATGGGGTTAGGGGAATTACCTGTGACACCCGCTGACTTTATTAAAGCCGTTAACGGTGCCGCCAAAACGTTAAAGGCCAGCGCCGCTAACGATGCACTTGTTGATTTAGCCGGTATTGAAGTACAAGGCCAGGATCAAGACTGGGCACTGCGCCAATTGGCCCAGGCTTTTCAAAATAGCTTGTACCACTTCGATGAATGCAAAAGCAAAAATGAAGACAACAAACCCGATACCGTACAAACGTTAAATGTAGTGGCCGCCAGCGACAAACAAAGCCAACTGGACTTTGGCCAAGCGGTGGGCAAGGGCATGGCATACACCAAGAAGCTCGGTGATCTCCCCCCTAACGTGGCGACCCCTGCTTACCTGGCTGACGAAGCCGATAAGCTGGCCACTCTAAGCAATAAATTAACCACTCATATTTTAGATGAAGACAAGATGGAAGAACTGGGCATGGGCTCATTTTTATCTGTGTCAAAAGGCTCCATCGAACCAGGCAAGATGATTTGCATGGAATACATGGGCGGCAAAAAAGGCGACGCGCCTCATGTATTAGTGGGCAAGGGCGTAACTTTCGACACCGGTGGCATCAGTTTGAAGCCAGGCGCCGGCATGGATGAAATGAAATACGACATGTGTGGTGCCGCCTCTGTATTGGGCACGGTTCTCACCATGATTCAACTAGACTTGCCTATTAACTTTGTGGGTGTGGTAGCCGCTGCCGAAAACATGCCATCGGGTCACGCCAGCAAACCAGGTGATATCGTTACCGCCATGAACGGCACCACCATTGAGATTTTGAACACCGATGCCGAAGGCCGCTTAGTATTATGTGATGCCTTAAGCTACACCATAGACACCTACAAGCCTGCCAGCATTGTAGACATTGCCACGCTAACCGGTGCTTGCATGATGGCTCTGGGCGGTGTGAATTCTGGTTTGTTTACCCAGGACGACGATCTAGCAGCCGAGTTATTGGCAGCAAGCGAAACAAGCCGTGATGCCGCCTGGCGTTTGCCTTTGCAAGATGAGTATCAGGAGCTGCTAGACAGTAACTTCGCCGACATTGCCAACATTGGCGGACGTTTGGCCGGTGCCACCACCGCCGCTTGTTTCCTATCCCGCTTTACCAAGGGCCAAAAATGGGCACACTTGGATATTGCCGGTACAGCCTGGAACAGTGGCGGTAAGAACAAGGGTGCCACTGGTCGCCCGGTACCATTATTGGTTAACTATCTTGCTGCAAAAGTGTAGATAAGCCCCCTCCAAAAAAGCCGCCGTTATTGATCATAACGGCGGCTTTTTATGTTCAGGACGAACGGTATCGCGCGGTGGCATGGATGCCAAAGAGCGCATATGTTCAGGACAAACACATACTTTCAAACTCTATTTTTTTAGCGCTTCCAGCTTGTAATAAATGCCCGTGGCCACCGAGTTGGCAAAATCATCGGTATTTTCGTAATCCATCTTTTTACAATAGCTGGCCAACTCCCTTACCATATTGTTCAGTTCAGCTACCTCTTCATGGCTGCGACCACAACCATTGCAATGGGTGCCTTCATGGGTACAACCACCGGTACAAGGACGATACTTCATAACAAATACTCTCTATTTGATTGGTATTTGTAAAATTATAAAGCGACGAGTTACTTGAATATTGTTCTAGGTCAGGCTTTGGTGGGGCTGATTTAAAGGTTCTAAGCAGGGAGGGGTTCTAGGGACTGGGACTATTTGGCATAACCCAATCCAGTCTCCTCGTTAACGGCCCCGCTGCGTCCTGCGACAAAGGCCGGTAACGAAAAGACTGGAGCGGGATTAGACACGTTTTCGATTTATGCAGAGTTCAAAAATTGTTGGCAAGCTAGAGCAAGCACCTCATTCACTGTCCTTTGTCGCATGGACGCAGCGTGGACAGTGAATGGGGTGATTGCTCAGGCTATTCCGTAACGTAGAGGAGTCTAATGGCTATAAAGCGCAGGCACTGCCTTCAATAATGCTTGCGTATATTCATGGGCAGGTGCCGTCATCACTTGCTCGGTAGTGCCCTGTTCAACGATCACCCCATCCTTCATCACCGCCACTCTGTGAGCCAAGTGCGGAACAATAGAAAGGTCATGGGTAATAAACAATAACGACACACCGGTTTCTTGCTGCAGTTCATTCAGCAGTTCCAACACTTGCCCACGAATAGACACATCCAACGCAGAGGTGGGCTCATCACAAATAATAAGCTCGGGTTTTACCGCCAAGGCGCGAGCAATGGCAATACGCTGGCGCTGGCCACCTGAAAATTCATGGGGGTAACGGTTTAAATGCTCTGGCTCCAGCCCCACACGAGTTAACAAAGCACACATAATTTCTTCACGTTTTTTGGCATTGGCTTCTACTTTCAAACTCACCATGCCCTCTTCAATAATTTCACGCACGCTCATACGTGGATTCATGGAAGAAAACGGATCTTGAAAAATAACCTGTATATCGCGGCGGTGAGGTAAAAACTGTGAATGGGACAGGCCAGCAAGTTCTTTATTTTTGAACTTAATACTACCTGCATGCACAGGGTTTAACCTTAATATCGCTTTACCCATAGTGGTTTTACCTGAGCCTGATTCCCCCACTATAGCGAGGGTTTCACCTTTATTTACCTTAAACGAAACCCCGTCTACGGCCTTAGTATGGCCTACAGTACGTTGCAAGATACCCTTCTTTTTTGCAAACCAGACTTTCAAGTCATTCACTTCTAATAAGGCTTCATTGTTGTTTTCACCAATAAAGTCATCTGTTTTAGGTAACGAATTAATAAGCCTTTTACTGTATTCGTGTTGAGGGTTAGCAAAGAATGTTTTGCAATCCGCTTGCTCTAAAATCTCACCCTTCTGCATAACGGCCACCGTATCGGCCATTTCAGCTACTACCCCCATATCATGGGTAATTAATAACACACTAAGGTTACGAGTTTTTCGCAGGTCGTTAAGTAAATCTAAAATTTGGCGCTGTATAGTAACGTCTAATGCCGTGGTGGGCTCGTCGGCCACTAACAGTTCAGGCTCACACGCCAAAGCCATGGCAATCATCACTCGTTGTTTTTGACCGCCTGATAATTGGTGCGGGTACCACTTTAAGCGAGCCTCAGGCTCGGGGATACCCACTTCTTCCAGTAAGCCCACTAGTTTGGCTTGTAAATCCGTAGCATTTATATTTTGGTGTAACTTTAATACTTCTTGCAGCTGCACGCCTACGGTTTGCACCGGGTTTAACGAGGTTTGTGGTTCTTGAAAAATCATGGCTATTTTTTTGCCACGTACACTGTTCATCTGAGTTTCGGTTAATTCGAATATTTTTTGTTGCCCAAATACCACCTCTCCCGAGGTAATTTTTAATACTTCGGGCAACAGGCGCATAATAGATAGCGAGGTCAGAGATTTACCAGAGCCGGACTCACCCACCAGGGCAAATATTTCACCTTGTTTAATCTCGAAGCTAATGCCTTTTACTAAAGAATTACTGCCTGCAGAAACCTGTAAGTTATTAACCGACAATACGGTTTGTGATGTGATCATATTATGAGTCTCCCTTTACCGTATTGGGGTCAAAGGCGTTGCGTACTTCATCCGAAAATAAGTTAGCTGCCAGTACCAGAGTGAACATTAAAATGAAGGCGGCACTCACCGACCACCACACCACAGGGTCACGAGATAACTCAGAGCGGGCAGCGTTAATCATGTTGCCCCAACTGTGCATGTCTGGATCTACCCCAACACCAATGTAAGACAGCACGGCCTCAGCCAGAACAAACATACTGAAGTCCAATACTATGGCGATTAATATTAGGTGAGTGACGTTAGGCAAAATATGTTTGCCGATGACGCGACGATGATTTACCCCAAAGGCGTGAGCCGCCTGTACGTAATCAAGCTGGCTCACCTTTAGGGTTTCAGCCCTTAACATACGGCATAACCCGGTCCAGCTGGTTAAACCCAAGATGGCGCACAGGGCTAAAAATTTAAAATCAGATCTTAAAGCGGTTAAGTTAAATTGTTCCGCATGGGTCTCGATGTACACATCGATCAACAACACAGAGGCGGCAATTAACAATATTCCCGGAATAGAACTTAAGGTGGTGTAAGTGTATTGCACTACATCATCCACCCAGCCTTTAAAATACCCGGCACTAATGCCCAAAATAATAGCCAAAGGTAAGGTAACCAAGGTCGCTAAGGTGCCAATTAATACACCGGTGCGAATGGCCTTTATACTCTGGTATAAAACATCACTGCCCACCTTGTCGGTGCCTAGAATATGGTAATACTCACTGAGAGATAATACCCAACACCCAATGACACTAATCATTAACAGGGTTTTATATGCCACATTCCAGGGTACGACTTCTGAAGCCGTTTTCCCGCTATTGTTTCGATAAAATTTATGTAAACCAATGGGGACAGCAGCCACTAAACCACCTAACAATATTGCCAGTACACTGCGCCACAATACATCCCACCAGCGCTCACTCACATCTTTAAGGTGAGAGCCTGCATTTTTTAGTCTAGGAAAGTCACGATAGATAGCGCCGTTACTATCCGTCATATTTTCTTTGGCAAAGGAGTGCAAGGCAAACGGCGCCGAATAGGTACTCTCATTACTGCTGTGTAATGGGCTTAACACAATATCCAACACAGACTTAACTTCTGAGCTGTAAGCCACCTCCTGTTGTTCAACCCCGTTCAACTGGGGAAGAGGCTCTCTATAATGCATGGAGTCCAGCAGAGATATTAATATATAAAATAAAATCACAATGAAGCTGGCCATTCCCACCTTACTGGCAAATACCCCACTCCAGCGCTTTTTGGCCTGTGGGTTTTTGCGTAACTGCCACAGGAATAAACCCACCGAAGCAATCAAGGTATATATCAGTAAATCGCTCCATAAAAATACTGGTAAGATCATGATAATTTCACCCTAGGGTCGACCAACGTATAAGAGATATCGGTTAACAATAAACCTATGATGTATAAAACAGAGCCTAAGAAAACCATGGCACGCACCACGGCAAAGTCTTGCGCTTGTATGGCATCCAGGGTGTAACTGCCTAAACCTGGAATACCAAAAAATGATTCCATCAACAAGCTGCCCATGAACAATTGTGGTATCACCACCACCACCCCGGTTAATACTGGAATCATGCCGTTAGGTAACAAGTGTTTAAACAATAAATTTAATTCCGATACACCCTTGGCACGGGCAGTACGAATATAATCTCTGCTGGCTTCTTCAATAAAAATGGTGCGATACATGCGTGTACCCGCCCCTATGCCTGCCATCACCCCTATGATAATGGGCAGTATTAAAAAGCGCAGGGCATCGGCCCCGCCTAAGTACCCCGAGATAGGTACCAGGTTCCAAAGTTTAGCGAACAGAAATTGCCCGCCCAAAATGTAAAATACCGCCGATATAGAGAGCAGCATCACACAAAAGGTTAACGCCGAAAATTCAAACAGGCTGGCACGAAACATCACGATGATCAGGGCAAAACAAATATTAACAAGAATACCAATGATAAAAGTAGGCACCTGAACCGCCAAACTGGGCCACATACGTTCCTGAATATCGCCGCCTATGCTGCGCCCTTCATCAGACTTACCAAAGTCGAATGCCAGTAACTTGATGGATTTATCAAAAAATATGGTTTGCGTCAGGGTTTCAAGCCCTTGTTTTTCGGCATTGATAAACAAAGGTTTGTCATAACCGCGCTGGGCTTTCCAGTTGTTAATGTCTTGTTGAGTAATGTGTTTATCACCCAATTGCACTCGTGCCATTTGATCCGGTGTATTCACCATAAAAAACAGCGCAAAGGTAAGAATGTTCACACCAATTAAGATGGGAATGGCGTAAAGGAAGCGACGGATAATATAGGCCAGCATGCGTTTATCCTCCTATGGTTCGTTTTTGGCTACGCTGATAACTGCGCACCCCGGGAATAATAAGTAACAACAAAACAATCAATACAATTAACAAGGGCCATACATTAGGTTGATTCCATTTGGCCTGTGCTGCCATGCGTTTATCCACATCTATGTTGCGGTATTTAAGCGAGACCTTGCTGATGCCGTGAATCTTATCGTTACCCACCCAACTATGGCCTAACACAAAATCATAAGTATGAAAGGAGGTCCCCCAGGGGCTATCCCGTTGAATAATTTTGAGCATTTTAGCAATGGTTTGGGCACGTTCCGGGGTATCATTTTGCAAACGCATTTTTTCAAATAACGCATCGTACTCGACATTTTTATAGTTGGCCGAATTCACCCCAGATTTGGAATCTACCTGGGCGTTAGGACCGTACAGTAAAAACAGGAAATTTTCAGGGTCGGGGTAATCCGCCAGCCACCCCCAAAAATAAATCTGTACATTGGCGGTTTCCATCTTGGCTTTAAAGCGATTGTAATCGGTTCCACGAATATTCAGCTGCAGGCCAATTTTCTTAAACTGATTTTTTTTCCAACTTAACATGGCCTTGGAGCCAGAAGAGGCCGTGGTATCTAAATTAATAATCAGCGGCTCACCGGTTTTGGCATTTCGTCCGCCGGGGTAACCCGCCTGAGCTAATAGTTTACGGGCGTCATCCAGTGTTTTTCGTTTAGGTTTGCCATCCACCCAGTCGAATATCGACTTAAGGTTACCCGCCTCACCTTGTTGATAACCAAAAATTCCCGGGGGAATTGGGCTCATGGCGGTTTCACCACGGCCGTTCATAAATATTTTAATGTATTCTTCGGTGTCGTAGGCAATGGTGATGGCCTGGCGTAACTTACGTGCCTTGTCACTATAGCCACCTACTACAGGGTCCAGCATGTTAAAACCCATGTAATAGGTGGAGGGGCGCACCACCTGTTGCAGTACAATATTCTTTTCCTGCATTTCATCGCTTAAGCTAATGCCTTCCGATTGTACCGACACCGCCTGATCAAAACTGTCACTGCTGATGCCGGAGCGATCATAATAACCCTGTAAAAATTTAGTCCAAGTGGGAATAGCTTCTTTTTCTAAACGGAATACGTATTTATCAATAAAGGGTAAACGCTTACCGGCATCTTTTAATAAACCCAGTTCTTTGTCCCCCGGCGCGCCTTGGGTAGGATAATATTCTTCACGGAAATTTGGATTACGCTCCAATACAATCTGAGCGTTAGGGTTGTTCTCTGACATCATGTAGGCACCTGTGCCCACCGGATACCAATCCAGGCTGATATTACGCTCAGGCAAACCTGGTAAGTGATAAAAACGATCCACCTGCCAAGAGACAGGCGCAAAAAAGTGGAAGGCTAACCAGTATTTAAACTGTGGATACTTTCCTTTTAAACGAATGCTAAAGCGATGATCATCAATTTTTTTCAACCCTTTCATATGAAACTCACGCAAGTCTAACCAGTCATTGGCTCCCATAGCTTTACGCTTAGCCGCCACTTCTTGGGTTAACTCACTCATGCCTTCTATATATTGGCTTAATAACCCTCGTAGGGGTGCTAAACGCTTGGGGTCGGCCAGACGTTTAATTTGATAAAGATAATCATCACTTACCAATTCTTTGGTGCCCGTATGTTTAAAATCATTTAGCGTTTTATATTGGGCGCTTTGCTGCGGACTCTTAAAGTCATATATAAAGCTGCCGTCGCTGTTTTTGGCAAAGGATGGATGAGGCTGATATTGAATTCCGGGTTTGATTTCAAATTCGTAAAGGCTGTAAGCGGGTGATTTTTCAGAATCGGGTAATTTGTTACCGTCCTTATCTAAATAACTTAATTTTGGCATAGAGGTAAGTGTGGCGGGTTCTAGCTCATAGGGACGCTTTAAATAATGGTATTGCAGGGGAGGCTCATATATTTGATCAATAAAATTGGATTCATCCGAGCTAAATGAACGGGCTGGGTCCAAGTGTTTGGGGCGCTCTGAGAAGTTGGAATACAACACAGACTTGCCATGCTCTACCTCTGTGTGAGGGTTGTTCCAAGTGGAAGGCTGGCACCCAATTAACAACCAGGCGGAGGCTACTAATAGCGCAATTTGTGGCAACGAATTCATGATTCCACTCTATTATTGTTATCTTTATGATTTTGGAATGCCTGCCCTACAAAGGCAATCACCATTTTAAGTTTTAGTGGCCAAAGTGGACAATATTTAAGCGCTTTTGTTAATAATTGAACAACTTAGCCATGTTAAAAATTATATGTGGCACAAAGCTACCAACTTAGGCCCCACTAAGACTCTTGAGGCCAGTTTTTAGTTTCATTTAAAGGTTTTTTATTTTGCTTTTGTTCCTGCTTTTTATCCACATCAGGCATGGGTTTTACTTCAGGGTCTTCGGGAACTTTTATCACCACACCGCCACCTCGTTTGCCATGGGGCTGGTAGTAAATAGTACAGGCAGTAATGAAAGTGGCTACCAGTATCAGCAACACAATTGGCTTAAACATGACGGCACCTGTGGACACTTTATCTTTAGTTTAGTCCAAGATGGGGGATTGAGATGGCTGCAAGCCCGAAACTGGGTTTATGTCACTTGAAGTCGTCGTGAATACCTCCATGTAGACTTGATTCGGCATCCATGCCTCAAACACTTCATATGACATAAACCCAATTTCAGGCTAAGTCTGTCTTGACTAATAAAGGGTAACAGCCGACTTCTTTATTTAGCTTAGGGCTCTGTATGGACAGCTTGAGGTGCCTGAGGCAGGGTCGTGACATGGATGTAACTTATTAGGGCAGTGCAAGAGCAACTGCCGAATGCCGAATCAAGCCCCCATGGATGGGTTTAAGGCGACCTCAAGGTGACCATACTTAGTCCTAGGCTGGCAGATAGAAACTACTTAAGCATTCCAATTATTTTATCCACAAATTTAGCACCCACCACCTTATAACCAGCAACATTCAAATGGATAAAGTCTGACCAGTATTTAGGGGCTTGCACCTCTTCACGCACATCAAGGTATTCAAAGCCGTTAAGTGCTTTACCGGTTTTCTCTTGATACATGCTTGGCAGCAATTGAATGGCATCGTACAGGGTATCCAGCATGGATTTTATAAACAGGGCACGCTCGGGATGCACCCCTTCTCCTTGCGGATGTTCCGGATTTTTTGGCCAGCCTTTTTCATCAAAGGTTTCATGCAGGTTTGAATCACCTTGAATGGTGTACTCACCTAAATCGTCCAGGTTAATACCAATGGTTTTAAGCGGGTTTTTAATCCACTCTAACTTTAAAAACTTAATCAAAGCGCCAATTAATTTTCCGGCGTCCGAGAAATCAAATTCAGTGGTGGTGCCGCGATTCACCTGCACCGCATATGAATAACTATGGCAAAGCACCTGGGCATTAGGCGCAAACTCGTCTCGGTAAAGCAAAGCTTGTAGATAATAGCTCGCTACTTTTTGCGCCGCTGCTTCAAGCTTGTTTTTATCGTGAGAAGCCACCCAGTCTTGTTGATAATCCTCTATCACCCCATGACGCACCGCATGTACCAAATCATTACCACCGGCACTCAACAAAATGGCGTCCACATGTTTGGCCACGGTTTTATTTTGCAAAGCACTATAGAGCGTGTTTGAAGGAAATTTCTCTTCCCATACTCCGTGTTTTTTATCCGGCTGTTTGGCGGCCAACTCATCGGCGTAATCACCACTGCGCTCCAGGCGCAAAAACAAGGCGTCGAGTTTTTTATTGCGGCTCACCACGTCAATCACGTTGGTGTTGCTGTCCATGCCAAAATTTTGCAAACCAATAGTGTACTTTAATAATACACCCACCACATCGGTAAGACTTTTTGCCGGGTAATCGAACCAGGAGTCCCCTTCACTAATGATGACGGGTTTGTTTTTGACACAGGGCCACCATTTAGGCAGTACTTTTACCTGCCACTTATTGCGTACCACCAGTTTGGAAAATTTATTAATATTACGGCTGTAATCAATATCCGGGGAAGGCATAGGCGTCCTTAGGGTGTTTTAAGCGCCAAGGTAAAGATTGGGCTGCCTAAGGTCAAGCAGCTAGCACTAAAGCTGCAGTTTTTTACCCTTGCTGTGCTTTAGTTGGCACATGAGTCTCTAGTCGACCTTGCATATCGGCCACCACTTGCTCTCTAAAATCATGGCCAAAATCAAACGGTAAGCTGTTTTTGTATTCGGCTATGCCCATCATTTCAAAGTTCACATGTATAGTTTTAAAAGGTCTGGGGCGCTTTTCACCCGGGGCCTGGATATGGTGCAGACCACCACTGTAAACAAACAGCATTTTCCCTGTGTGTTTTTGCGCCAATATATCCGCCACCCCGCCTCGTACGGTCATGGCATTACCGTGTTTGTCCAACCCATCGCGGCGCTTCATGCGCCCCTCTGGCAAGATAGCCACCAGGGTTTCTTCATCCACTAAATCTAGGAAATGATCCCAGGATTCATCCTTTTTACGGGTAATGGGAATTAACCCTGGAAACATACTATGGTAAATGGCCCCCACGATAGGGCGTTCGTTAAGGGTAATGTCGGCCCCTGGAGCTAAAAACTTACCACTTAAACGCCACAACACATGCAAGGGTACCGCCGCCACAAACAAGGGTTCAAACAAACTGGTATGGTTTAGAAAAACAATAAGGCGCACTTGGGAGAACTGCTTGAAGTTATCGTCACTCAGCCACTTCGAGTTGAAGCGATAGAACAACAGGCATACAAGCTTAATAAGGCATAACAGGGTAAATCGAATCAGGCGGATCATACTGCCGGCAATCCTCTACTACATAGTTTTTATTATACACCAGCTCCTAAAACATCCTGTAAATGAAAGAAAAGCACCTACCCTGTGCGCTGACGCGGGCTTTATACCCGCTGCCTGATTCCCTGTCCATGTGCGAAACACCCTTCAAAGCATGCACCCCCCTAGAGAATATTGCCCTCAGCCCTTATAATCGCCCCCTAAAAGCGCTTACTGACGTCTTATTTGGCGATACCATGACCACCATAGATTTTTACATCCTGGGGCAAACCCAAACAACTGACCGCCACCGATTTGTCTGTAACCTGGTAAGCAAGGTCTATGGCGAGGGGCGTAACATCTACATCCACACCAGCAATGAAGCGGATGCCAAAGCGTTAGACGACTTATTATGGAGCTTTAAAGGTGAAGCCTTTATTCCCCATAATATAATAGGCGATGCCAAACTTGCCGAAACTCAGGTGCAAATTGGCTGGGGTGAACACCCAAACCACCACCACGACGTACTCATCAATCTATCCAGCCCACAACCCAACTTTTTTAGCCGTTTTCAGCGAGTGCTAGAGGTGGTAATTCAAGACGAAGCCATACTCAGTCAGACCCGTCAGCACTATAAGTTCTACAAAGAACGGGGTTACCAGGTGACCTATCGGGACTTACGGGTTTAGACATCAATAGAAGGTGTTGAAAAAGTACAACGATAATATTGGTGCGGTGAGTACATTGGACCAATAAGGTTTTGATGAAAGGGATATGGGTTAAGCCTTAGTTTTTGCCTTATATTTTTCAGCACACAAAAAAGCCCGCGTTATGCGGGCTTTTTTTATTCTCAATTTATTTGATGTAAGCGATTTACAAATTAGCATGCTCAATAAATATTTGACCACCATTTACATCGCTTGAGCCACTTGCTGTGGCGCTAAACGCAAGCGTATCCAAATAGAATATCAAGTCGACGTCATCTCCATTTTTAGTGTTCAATAAGATAGCGGTACCTTCTTTATGTGAGATTCGAGAATACTCAGTTATGTCTTCTGCATCAGAGATATAATCTGCTGCGCTAAATGGGTCATCAGAGTCACCACTCACAAAGCTTGCGTCATAACTATTTACAGTATAATAACCATCGGATGTGGAGTATGAGCCACTCCATTGAGCAAGACATGCAACACCAGGTTCTGCTTTTTTGGCATCTGTTCTAAAAATACTGGTTCCAATGGCTGTATCACCATCATTGGATACCTTGTACATCTGAAAAGTGTTTACCTCTTTGGAATCACCATCATCAAAGGTAAATACACTGTTAATTTCTAAGTCATCTGTCACGGTACCTGTATTGCTGGTATCACTATCGTCAGATGACAGTTCAGTATCATCGCCAACTACTTTATCTGAATCAAAAACAATAGTGTCACCTGTAACTGTCAGGCTTTCAAAACCACCACGATTAAAACCGCCCTCAAGATACCCTTCGTCAAAGCAGTTAGCATAGGTATAACTGCCGGCAGACCCTTGAATCAAGAAATAGATTTTAGTGCTTTGCTCTCCGTATTTTCGATCACCCGACTTATCACGTTCAAAAGTACCTGTACCCACGGCCACCCAAAGGCCAGCCAAGTCCGTGCTCGAACTCACCTTAGTGTAATCATCAATATCAAACTCAATCACATCCTCAATGCCCTTGTCATTCACAGGGTCATCATCGTTACAGCCGGTGATCAATAGCGCGGAGGTGATCGCCAATACAAAGGGGAGTTTACTCAACATGCTGGTGCCTTAAATTCGTGTATCCATACCAATTAAGGACAGTTTATCCATTTACGCAGGCGCAGACAATCGCGCGCTAAGGGAGGGCAAGATTAAAGCTAGATAAGCAGACGGCTAACCCAGGGCCTTCTCCATGTAGATATGGTCATCCAACTGGGGGTGATAGGAGGTATGGGTGGTGAGCACCTTAAAGTCCAGCCCCAGATATAAGCCTTTGGCACGCTGATTTTTGGCTGCCACATCCAGGCTTAGTCGGTTATATCCCTGCTTCGCGGCCTGCTCGCTGGCGTATTGAATCAGTTGTCGGGCAATGCCCTTGCCCTGGTGCTCGTTATCCACCGCTATGTGGGAGATATACAGGCACCCCTTCTTAGGGGCCATTACCAATTTCAATTCAAACTTCAAACCCTTAACGATAGAGCGCCAACCGTAATTCTGAAATATCGCCAGTGCGTTGGCCAGGAACGTCTTGTTATGACTGCTCTTATCAAACATGGCCAGAGTGCCCACTACCTGATCGTTTTCAAGGTATACAAAATGATGTTTGAAACTGAACATAGTGCCGGGATTACGAAACTCATGCCTTAGAAAACACTGGATATCCGGGCCGTGACGACTATCAAATATATAATCAAATGCCGCAGGGCCCGACTGGTGAATGAGCACACTGGCTGACTGGGCATGCTGTGGGGTGGCTGGCTGAATACTCATACAAAACACGGTTATGGACAAAAACTTACTATGCTCTGCCAAGTGGCTTATCAACAGGTTAAATTTGGCCGCCTCTTTCCATTAACGCCGACGATACATGGGCAGCAGCTGTACCCCAAAGACAGACGCAACCACCACGAAAATGCCTAAAATAGCCAACAAATCCAGGCTCGCGGCCGTGAAGTGATTTGGCCACCACCCCATGAAAGCCACCAGCTCTGTGCTTAAAAAACTAATTAATGGTGTAAGGGCGATCATGGCGCCCACTTGAATGGTGGGCCAATATTTCATGGATTGAGCAAAACACCCGTAGGCCACTAACGTGTTCACCGCACAAAACATCACCACTAACCAATCGCTATAATTTAGCGACGGCAAGTGGCTAAAATCTGTGAACGGGCTCATGGCCAGCAAGCCAAAGCCATAAACAAACAACAGTATATTGCCAGGGGTAATGTGCTGAATTAACGAGCGCTGCAGCAAGGCATAACAAGACCAGGAAACGGCCGAAAACTGAATGATCATCACCCCCAACCAAATATCGCCGGGTGAGCTGTCCGCAAGGTTAAGCAAGGGATGAAAAAACAACAACATGCCCAACGCCAATGTGGCAAAACACATAAGTTGCAAAGCACCCAGTCTTTCCTTAAAAAACAACACGCCGCCAAAGGCCAACAAAAACGGGGCGGTTTGAAAACTTAACTGGGCCGAACCCGGCGCCAAATAATCTAAGCTTTGCACAAACGATACATAATTTATGATTAATAACAGCGCCACCAACAATAAAGAACACCATTGCCTTTTACCCAAGCGCTTAAATTGCTCTAAATTGCCTGCCAATTTCTGTAAAAACACACTCACAACAAAGGCCACCAAAAATCGAAGCCAGGTAAGGCTCACCGGATCAATAAAGCCAGAGGTTAATTTCAGCGCTATGGGGAGTATTCCCCAGGAACTTACCGCGATTGAAATAAACAGCAAACCCAATTTGAAGTTATAACTGTGCAATCTATTACCCCCCTAAACCAAAAAATGCTCATCCGTGAATCCGCACACTAGGTGGCAAACTCATGAACAAGCAAATTAGTACTTTAATTAAATAGCTAACTAAAGAAAATTAACCGCGGCGGGTGATGACCGCATCAGACAATTGTTGCAATAGCGCTTCGCTGTCGGGCCAACCAATGCAAGCATCGGTAATGCTCTGCCCGTAGGTGGCGGCCTTGCCGTCTACAAGGTCTTGACGTCCTTCCACTAGGTGGCTTTCCACCATTACGCCAAATACCGCTTTTTCGCCGCCACTGATTTGCTGGCTAACATCGCTGCACACCTCCATTTGTTTTTTATACTGCTTACTGGAGTTGGCATGGCTGAAGTCGATCATAATGTTTTGATCCAAGCCTGCTTTATCTAGCCCAGCTTTCACCGTCGCCACATCTTGCGCACTGTAGTTAGGTTGCTTGCCGCCTCGTAAAATAATATGGCAATCAGGGTTACCCTGAGTGGCAATGATGGCCGAATGACCAAATTTAGTTACCGATAAAAAGTGGTGAGGAGCAGATGCTGCCCCGATGGCATCCAGCGCCGTTTTAATGGTGCCATCGGTGCTATTTTTAAAACCCACCGGACACGACAAACCAGAGGCCAGCTCTCTATGTACCTGCGACTCGGTGGTACGGGCACCTATGGCTCCCCAACTAATGAGGTCGGCGATGTATTGTGGCGAAATCATATCTAGGTATTCGCTAGACGCAGGCATGCCCATGTTATTTAAATCCAGCAATAACTTACGAGCCAATCGTAAACCGTCGTTAATGTTAAAGCTGTCATCCATAAACGGGTCATTAATCAAACCTTTCCAGCCTACTGTGGTACGCGGTTTCTCAAAATACACGCGCATAACAATTTCCAGGGTGTCTTTATATTTTTCACGCAAAGGCAGCAATTTCTTGGCATATTCTAACGCCGCCTGCGGATCATGAATGGAACAAGGCCCAATAATCACCAGTAATCGATCATCATCATTGTTCAAAATTTTGTGGATACTATTGCGTGCGCCAAACACACAATCGGAGGCCTCTTGAGTAATAGGGAAACGTTCTAACAAGGCAACGGGTGGTAACAATTCTTTAATGGCGCTGATGCGTACATCATCGGTATTGTGATGCATGGTTTTTTTTCCAGAGATATGCAGAGAAGAGCCCACAATGTAGTGGTTTTAACTTGCTAGTGCAATGCGATTAGCCGCAAAAAACGCAATAAATTCACCGGTTTGCGCATTGCGATTGTATCGCCGCTTATGTCAGGATAGAAGGCTATTATGAAGTAATGCCATATCCATCTAAAAGGTTCTTCAACATGCCTGCCTACCAACAAATCAGCGAACAATTTAAACAGTATATATTGGCCGATGCCGACACCAGCATGGCTCTGGGAGATGATGCTCACCTTGGAAATCTTGGGGACCCTAGTCTTGAGCATATGGCACAGCGCACGGCCCAAGCAAAGGAGCTACTGGTTCAACTAAAAGCGGTAAACAGTGAAAGTTTTGATGAGCGACTGGACCTTGATTTAATGAGCCGCCATCTACAACAAGAAATATTTTTTGCCGAACTTCAGCAACACAACAGCCCGCAGCGATGCAGCCAGCCCAAAGGGGTGGATGGCATTAGCGCCGGTATCTTTCAATTATTTGTAAACGATGAACGCAGTCCTGAATTGCGTTTAAACGATGTACTCAGTCGTTTGCTGCAGGCGCCTGACTACCTGGCCACCGAAAGCAAGGTCATAGCACAACCCATTCAGCGCTGGCGTGATATTGAACTGGAACAAGGGGAAGGACTGCCCGACTTGTTTCAAACCGTATTGGATTGGGCTAAACAGGAAAATTACAGCCAGCTGGAAAAACTACACAACGCCATAGATGAGTGTAATGCTTCTCTGGCCACCTATCTGAATGAGTTAAAAAACAAGAATACCCACACTAATTTTGCCATTGGCATAAACAAGGTCAATGAACTGCTGGCCATTCGCCAGATTCCCCACTCCCCAGCCGAGCTAACAAAAATGGCGCGGGACTTTATGGGGGAAACCAAAATCTTGCTTAGCTCATTAACCGTGAAACTGTGTGAAAAATATCAGTTGTCAGCCAACACAAGTGAAAGTGAATTACACGAGTTTTTAAATGACCGTTTTGCCGCCACCCTAACCGATGGAAAACTAACGTCAGTTTTGGATTATTACTACCAGCAAATTGATTCCATCCATCAATTTGTAAAGGATAAAAATCTGTTTGCCTTGCCTGAGCAGCAAGACATGAAAATAATGCAAACCCCGGGATTTTTAGAGCCCGTAATTCCCGCCGGGGCTATGTGGCCACCGTTAGCATTACGTGAAGGTAAAAAAACCAGCCTGGTGTACCTCACCCTTAAAGAAGACCAGCTTGCCGAGCACACCGAACTAGGCATTCCGGTGATGATGATTCACGA
>Ga0209290_1000796_pt1 | contig 19403 bp, 15 predicted proteins | sample EN1Hudsemesocosm_2_FD_184632 | JGI IMG/M metagenome (GOLD analysis project Ga0209290, IMG submission 184632) | Methane-oxidizing microbial communities from mesocosms in the Hudson Canyon - EN10B Hudson Canyon (SPAdes) (version 2) | ecosystem: Environmental > Aquatic > Marine > Cold seeps... | reverse complement strand
GCGTCATCAGAAAGGTTTAGTGGTGGGTACTACCGGATTTACGCCAGAGCAGGAGGCGGAGCTTCTTTCTTATTCGCATCAGATTGCGATGTGTAAAGCGGCTAACTTTAGTACGGGCGTCAATGTTTGCCTGAACTTGCTTGAGAAGGCGGCTGAGATATTGGGTGATGATTATGATGTTGAAATCTATGAGGCTCATCATCGCCACAAGGTAGATGCGCCGTCTGGAACAGCCTTGGCAATGGGGGAATCAGTTGCCAAAGGCTTGGATCGCAATTTGCGAGAGGTCGCAATTTACGGTCGTGAGGGGCATACCGGTGCGCGAGAAAAAGAAACAATAGGTTTCGCTACCGTGCGAGGCGGCGATGTTGTCGGCGATCATACGGTTATGTTTTTGGGTGATGGAGAGCGCGTTGAAATTACGCACAAAGCATCGAGTCGAATGTCGTTTGCTCGTGGTGCGGTGAGAGCGGCAGATTGGATTGGCCGGCAGGATGCAGGCTTGTTTGAAATGCGAGACGTGCTCAACCTTAAGTGAACGCCTGATCCTTGGTGATTGTAAACCTGAAGTAGGTCATAGCCCACTCTAGTGAGGGCTGATAGACTGTTTGAATTAGATAAAGCGCAGACTCCTGTTCGACAAAACTGTCGGGCGACGATAGGGGGGCTGCGTTTTTTTGTATTGGTTGCGTTTGCAATAAAGGGTGTGTGATGAATCCAAAAAAAGAAATGCAGGTTAAGCAAAAAATATCTCTGCTAGCGCAACAAAAGAATTTTCCTGAGGCAGTTAAGCTTGCGCAGTCGTTAGTGCAGGCTAATCCGAAAGATATTGAAGCTTGGTTTGTGCTAGCTCAGCTGTTAACTCAAGTAGGAGCATTTGAAGAGTCGGTGCAGGCTTATCTGAGCGCTTGTCAGAGTCCATCTCCTTTCGCGATGCAGGCCTTAGAGCGTGCTGTGCGCATATCTGTTGATCACGGTTTTTGGCAGCTCGGCCGAGAGCCCTCAAAAGTCTTCGCCGAAATGCAATCTGGCTCTGCTGATGCGCAGTTATATCATGGTTTGTGCTGCTTTTTTATGAATCATTATCTAGCGGCGATTGAAGCATTTGAAAAGGCCTTGCAGATTGACCCAAATAACATCGAAGCGCTGAATCGGTGCGGCATGAGTTACGGGTATATTGCTAACAACGAGAAAGCTCAGTCTTTTTTTCAGCGTAGCTTGGCGGTTAGTCGCGATGGGAATCGTGCCTTGAGGCTGAATGTCTGCAGTAATAATTACATCGAAGGCCTGGATGAGTCTGTCGTTTTTCGGTCGCATAGGGATGCAGCAATCGAGCTTGAGGAAAAAAATGAGTCAGTGGCGAATTGTGAGTTGAGTGTCGCCGAGTTAGCGTCCCGAAAATTGCGCATTGGGATTTGCTCTGAAGACTTTCGCTTGCATTCAGTTGCTTATTTTTTGATGCCCATTTTTAAACATTATGATACCGAAAAGTGGGAAATTTTTTGCTACTCAGATGTTGCTAAAGCTGATGCCGTGACTGAAGAAATAAAAGGTAAGGTTGATCATTTTCGTGAATGCTCCGGTTTGACGGATGAGGCCTTGTATCAGCAGGTGAAAGAGGACGGCGTTGATATTTTGATCGACCTGATGGGTTATTTTTCGCATGCTCGCTTTGGTGTGTTTGCAAGAAGGGCGGCGCCAGTGCAGCTAACGTATCTCGGTTATCCCCATACAACAGGCTTATCGTCAATGGATTATCGTTTGGTTGATAGCCAGACCGATAAGGGTGGGGATGAGTTTTACAGCGAGCGTTTAGTGCGTCTTGATGGCTCGTTTCTTTGCTTTGATCCTTCTCCTGAGGCTCCCGCTGTTTCTTCTTTGCCTGGCGGGGCGTCGGGGAGTGTGACATTTGGCGCATTTAATTCAATGCAAAAGCTTACTGAGCTGAATGTTCGCATGTGGTCGAAGGTGTTGTCCGAGCTGCCCTCGTCAAGGTTGTTGATTAAGGCGGTTCCGCTTGGTGAGCAGACGCTGGCAGAGGCTTTGCTTGATCGGTTTGAGAAAAACGGTGTCACGCGCGATCGAATTGACGTGATGGGGATAACGCCGAAGCGAGAAGATCACCTTAGCCTCTATTCGAAAGTCGATATTCATTTCGATACCTTTCCATATAATGGCACTACCACTACTTGCGAGGCTGCTTGGCAGGGCGTTCCTACGTTAACCCTTGCGGGGGAGCAGCATCGTTCCAGGGTGGGTTTGAGTATTTTGCATCAGCTTAATATGGATGATTGGGTGGCATTTTCTGAACAGGAATTTGTTGAGAAAGCGGTCGCTAAGGCGCGGGATATTGGCGGGCTCGCCCAGCTACGTTCAGGCTTAAGGCAAAAGATTGCAGAAAGTCCTCTAACGGATGGTCCGGCTTTTGTAGCGGCTCTCGAGAGGGAGTTCGACAAGATGGTTGAGAGTGTTTGTTTGGCGTAAAAGTGCAAGTGAGATCACTTGTCTAGTTATCTGTTCGTGATGGCAAGAATAGAGTGCTCATTAGGGCGCTAAAGGGGCGGTGAAAAAATAAGCGTTTCTGGCTTGGAAAGCGCGGGTTCAGATAGACACTCTCGTCTCAAAAGAGTACAATGCCGCCGTTTGAAGATGGCTGTCGATTGCGCCGCATCGAAAACGGATTTGAAAAGCGAGGTGGAGTTTTCTCTATCTCGCTTTTTTGCAAGTAATTGTCCGTCAGTACTCTCAAACCCGCCTGAAGACGGTTTCTTTCGAAGACCTGTAATTTAAACCACGAGGAACTGGCGTTGACAACACCAGCAATATTAGCACTCGAAGACGGCTCTATTTTTAAAGGTATTTCCATCGGAACAGATGGTGAAACCATTGGAGAGGTTGTATTTAACACCGCCATGACGGGGTATCAGGAAATCTTGACTGACCCTTCCTATGCTCAGCAAATAGTAACCCTGACATATCCCCATATTGGTAACACCGGTGTGAATGACGAAGATGTTGAGTCGGATAAAGTTCACTCAGCTGGATTGGTCATTCGTAACCTTCCTTTAATGGCGAGCAATTGGCGCAGCCAAAAGTCCTTGGATCAGTATTTAGTTGATAACGGTATTGTCGCGATCGCTGATATCGATACGCGACGATTGACCAGGATATTACGAGAAAAAGGCGCCCAAAACGGCTGTATTGTCGCGGGTAATGAAATTTCCGAAGAAGACGCGATCGCTAAGGCGAAGTCTTTTCCTGGTCTCAAGGGGATGGATCTAGCGAAGGACGTGACGCGAACTGAATCGGGTAACTGGACTGAATCTTCATGGGCGCTAGAAAGTGGCTATGCTCAGCAAGAAAACCCAGAATTCCACGTCGTCGCTTATGACTTTGGTGTTAAGCATAATATTTTGCGAATGCTAGCTGAGCGCGGCTGTAGGCTGACGGTCGTGCCTGCGCAAACGCCAGCCAGTGAAGTGTTGGCGATGTCTCCAGATGGCATATTTTTGTCGAATGGTCCCGGCGATCCGGAGCCCTGTGATTATGCCATTACAGCGATCAAAGAAATTTTGGGATCAGGTATTCCTGTTTTCGGTATTTGTTTGGGGCATCAGCTGCTAGCGCTAGCAAGCGGTGCTCAGACTGAGAAAATGAAGTTTGGTCATCATGGTGCGAACCATCCAGTGCAGTGCTTGAAAGATGGCACGGTAATGATTACGAGTCAGAATCACGGTTTTGCGGTTCAGGAATCAAGCCTGCCAGACTGTTTGAGTGCCACGCATAAGTCGTTATTTGACGGTTCACTGCAAGGTATTCGGCGCACGGATGTACCGGCGTTTAGTTTTCAGGGGCATCCTGAGGCGAGCCCGGGTCCTCATGACGTGGCGCCTTTGTTTGACCAGTTTATCGATATGATTCGGGCTGCTAAATAGCGCTCATTAATTTTTTTGGAAGGCGGCTAATCGCCTTCTAGTTATTCGGGACGGAACGTACTAAATGCCAAAGCGTACTGACATCAAGAGTATTCTTATCTTGGGAGCAGGGCCTATTGTAATTGGGCAGGCCTGTGAGTTTGATTATTCTGGCGCGCAAGCGTGTAAGGCTCTAAGGGAAGAGGGGTATCGCGTGATACTCGTGAACTCTAACCCTGCGACCATTATGACAGACCCATCAATGGCCGATGCGACCTACATCGAGCCTATTACGTGGGAAACCGTAGCTAAAATTATTGAAGTTGAAAAACCTGATGCACTGCTGCCAACCATGGGTGGTCAGACTGCGCTGAACTGCGCGCTAGATCTAGAGCGTGAAGGTGTGTTGGAAAAGTTTGGCGTTGAAATGGTAGGGGCGAACGCTGACACCATCGACAAAGCCGAAGATAGAGAGCGTTTTGATAAAGCGATGAAGGCTATTGGTTTGGAGACGCCGCGTTCTGCCATTGCACATAGCATGGAAGAAGCGTTGCAGGTGCTCGATACTTTAGGATTCCCTAGCATTATCCGTCCGTCTTTTACGATGGGTGGCAGTGGTGGCGGCATCGCTTACAACCGCGATGAGTTTATGGAGATCTGTGAGCGCGGTTTGGATTTGTCTCCGACCAGCGAGCTATTGATTGATGAGTCATTGATAGGTTGGAAAGAATACGAAATGGAAGTTGTCCGCGACAAAAACGACAACTGCATTATTATTTGTACCATCGAGAATTTCGATGCGATGGGCGTTCATACGGGTGACTCTATCACGGTTGCGCCTGCACAAACGCTCACGGATAAAGAATACCAGATCATGCGTAATGCCTCGTTGGCGGTACTCAGAGAGATCGGTGTTGAAACGGGTGGGTCGAACGTACAGTTTGGCATGTGTCCGAACACGGGTCGTATGGTTGTGATTGAGATGAACCCGCGTGTGTCGCGCTCGTCTGCGCTGGCGTCTAAAGCGACAGGCTTTCCGATTGCAAAAGTCGCTGCTAAGTTAGCAATTGGCTATACCTTGGATGAGCTACAGAACGATATTACTGGTGGTGCGACGCCGGCGTCGTTTGAGCCTTCGATTGACTATGTTGTGACGAAGATTCCTCGCTTCACCTTTGAAAAATTTCCACAGGCAGATCCTATCTTAACGACTCAAATGAAGTCTGTTGGAGAGGTGATGTCGATTGGTAGAACCTTCCAAGAGTCTTTGCAGAAAGCCCTGCGCGGTCTCGAGGTCGGTTCTTCTGGTTTTGAACCAAAGATAGATTTGAAGCATGAAGACGCTAAAGCGATCTTGAAGCGTGAGCTTCAAAACCCTGGCGCAGAGCGCATGTGGGTGGTGGGTGATGCGTTCCGTGCAGGAATGTCGGTAGATCAGGTGTATAAGCTAAGCGGCATCGACCCTTGGTTCTTGGTCCAAATAGAAGACTTAATTGAAGAAGAGTGTGTGGTGTCGAATATGACGCGCACAGACCTGTCTTCAGATGCAATGTTGAGGCTGAAGCGAAAAGGTTTTGCCGACCGTCGTTTAGCAGAGCTATTGGGAATGCCTGAGAAGGAGTTGCGCTCAATTCGTCATGACTTTGGCCTACGCCCTGTCTATAAACGTGTTGATACCTGTGCCGCAGAGTTCTCCTCTGACACCGCTTACATGTACTCGACTTATGAAGAAGAGTGCGAAGCGAACCCAACTGACCGTGAGAAAATTGTTGTTATCGGCGGTGGCCCAAACCGAATTGGTCAGGGTATCGAGTTTGACTATTGCTGTGTTCATGCTGCGTTAGCGATGCGCGAAGACGGCTATGAAACGATTATGATTAACTGTAATCCTGAGACGGTTTCGACGGATTATGACACCTCTGATCGCCTGTACTTTGAGTCGATCACCTTGGAAGATGTGCTCGAGATCATTCAGCTTGAAAAGCCTAAGGGTGTGATTGTGCACTACGGTGGCCAAACTCCGCTTAAGTTAGCGCGTGGTTTGGAAGAAGCAGGTGTACCGATTATTGGTACGAGCCCGGACGCAATAGACCGTGCAGAAGACCGTGAGCGTTTTCAGCAAATGATAGAGCGTTTGAGCTTGTTACAGCCGCCTAATGCGACAGTAAGAAGTCTAGAAGAAGGTTTAATTGAAGGTGGCAAGATTGGTTATCCTCTAGTGGTGCGTCCATCCTATGTGTTGGGTGGGCGAGCAATGGAGATCGTATACAAAGAAGAAGAGTTAACCCGTTATATGAAAGACGCGGTAAGCGTTTCGAATGATAGCCCTGTGTTGCTGGATCACTTTTTGAATGCCGCCATTGAGGTGGATGTAGATGCGATTAGTGACGGTAAGCAGGTCGTAATTGGTGCGATTATGCAGCACATTGAGCAAGCGGGTGTGCACTCGGGTGACTCTGCATGTTCCTTGCCTCCGTATACCCTGTCTAAAGAAGTTCAAGAAGAAATGAAGGAAGTCGTCAAGGCTATGGCGCTTGAGTTAGGCGTTGTCGGTTTGATGAATGTTCAGTTGGCGTACCAAGATGGCAAGGTCTATGTTATCGAGGTGAACCCTCGTGCCTCACGGACTGTTCCTTTCGTTTCTAAAGCGATTGGTGTGTCTTTGGCTAAAATAGCGGCACGCTGTATGGCGGGTAAAACACTAGAAGAGTTAGGATTTACGAAAGAGATTGTACCGAAGCAGTTTTTTGTTAAAGAGTCTGTGTTTCCGTTTAAGAAGTTCCCCTCAGTTGATCCTATATTGGGCCCAGAGATGAAGTCGACGGGTGAAGTAATGGGGATTGGTGATACCTTCGAAGAGGCTTTCGCCAAAGGTTACCTTGGTGCTGGCGAGACGCTGCCTGAAGCAGGCAAAGCGTTTTTAAGTGTTCGTGAGCTTGATAAATCAGGTGTGGTGACTTTAGCTCAAAACTTGGTGGAAGCTGGCTTTACCTTGATGGCGACATCGGGAACGGCAGCGGCGATCGAAGACGCCGGCATTAAAGTAGAGCGCGTTAATAAAGTCATGGAAGGGCGTCCGCATGTTGTCGACGCATTAAAAAATGGTGATATTAATCTTATCGTGAATACCACGGAGGGGCGTCAGGCGATTGCAGATTCTGCAATGATTCGTCAGTCGGCTTTGCAGAAGAAAATCGCTTACAGCACGACTTTAGCGGGTGGTGAGGCGATCGTTCGTGCGATTAAGTACGGATCCAATGAAACAGTTAGGCGGCTACAAGACCTTCACTAGAATAACGAAGAGAGTTTGAATGAACAGAATACCAATGACAGTAAAAGGCGAGAAGGATCTTCGCGAAGAGTTAACCAGGCTCAAAACTGAAGATCGTCCGCGTGTTATCGAAGCGATTGCTGATGCCAGAGAGCATGGTGATTTGAAAGAGAACGCCGAGTATCATGCCGCGCGTGAGCAGCAGAGCTTTATTGAAGGGCGAATTCAAGAAATCGAAGGTAAGCTGGCGGGCGCTCAAGTGATCGACGTTTTATCGATCGAGCCGACCGGTAAAGTGATTTTCGGTACCACGGTGTCATTGATCCGCATGGATGATGAGCAAGAGGTGCGTTATCACATCGTTGGTGACGACGAAGCGGATATCAAAGCAGGTAAAATATCGATCTCTTCGCCGATAGCGCGAGCGCTAATTGGTAAAGAGGAGGGCGATATCGTTGGTGTACAGGTGCCCAGCGGGATTGTTGAATATGAGATTGATGAAGTGCTGCATGTTTGATTATTGTATGGGCTTGAAATAATAAAGGCGCCGAGTGGCGCCTTTATTATTTGTACAATTTATCCTGAACCTTACTGGCGAATTAGGTTGGACAGCTTTGGGTTAGGCTTTTTGTTGCGGCGCAACAGGATCGCTATTTTTCCGATTGTTTGTATTAGTTCGGCGCCGGAGTCTTTGACCAGTGTATCGATCAGTTGTGCTCGGTCATCTCGATCGCCAATGGCAACTTTTACTTTGATTAGCTCGTGATCACTTAGTGCGCGGTTTAGTTCTTCCATTAGTGCTTCGGATAAGCCTTTATCGCCGACTATGATTACTGGGTTTAAATTGTGTGCAATGGCACGGTATTGTTTCTTGTCAGCCGCCGATAGCGTCATGAGTTATTTGCCTGTGTAGATATGAAATTTGCCAATGTTATGTTGGCACGGGTTGCGTTTTTGCAACACAAAACGATGGCGCCATTCTAGCAAAGCGCGCCCGTAGTTTCTTGTATTAATTAATGGGTGGGTATTGTGGCGTCTTTCGGCATAGTACTGTCATCGAAATAAGCATAGTGAGCGTTATGGCAAGGTCAAAAACAAGTAAGGTTTGGTTGAAGGAGCACTTCGACGATGTTTATGTAAAGAAGTCTCAAGAGGACGGTTATCGCTCACGTGCCAGTTATAAACTTAAAGAGTTGCACGAGAAAGACCGATTGTTTAAGCAAGGTATGACGGTTATCGATTTGGGGTCTGCACCGGGTGGCTGGAGTCAGGTGGCAACAGAATACATAGGTGGTAAGGGCAAGGTGATAGCGAGTGATATTTTGCTGATGGATCCGTTGCCCGACGTTACCTTTATTCAGGGTGATTTTACTGAAGATGAAGTGTTTGAAAAGCTAATGTCTGAAATTGATGGCGAAGCAGATCTTGTAATTTCAGATATGGCCCCCAATATGAGTGGCAATGCAGCGATTGATATTCCTAATGCTATGCACTTGGTTGAATTGGCGTTAGATATGGCGAAGCAGACTTTGCGCGTAAACGGCTCTTTTGTGGCTAAGGTGTTTCAAGGCGAAGGCTTTGATGAGCTGCTAAAAGAGATGCGAAGCTGTTTTACTAAGGTCGTTAGTCGGAAACCTGACTCTTCCAGGGCGCGTTCCAGAGAGATCTATCTGGTCGGGGTTGGTTTCAAAAAATGATGTGAGAGATTCTTCTGTCTAAGTGATCCAAATTGGCTCGTTGGCAATAGTATATTTGAGTATCAGGATGTATATTTAATTCTTCGCCTAGAGCGTTGGTCATCAATTCGTATTAGTTAGAGGCTTCCCCTTTGAATGACATGGTAAAAAATCTCGTACTTTGGCTTGTGATCGCGGCAGTCTTGTTGATGGTCTTCAATAATTTCAACGCGCAGACTCAGAAGCAGTCAATGGATTATTCCCAGTTCATAGAGCTTGTCCAGGGCGGTCAGGTAAAGGAAGTGGTTATTGATGGTTTAAGTTTTGATATTGAAACTTCCGATGGTCGTCGCTATTCAACGGTCCGTCCGATGGTTGAAGATCCTCGCCTGATGGATGACCTTATCAGCAATAAAGTTCGCGTGGTCGGCAAAGAGCCTGAAAAGCAAAGCATTTGGACGCAGCTCTTGGTCGCGTCATTTCCAATCTTAGTGATTATTGCTGTGTTCATGTTTTTTATGCGGCAAATGCAAGGCGGTGGCGGCGGCAAGGGGCCGATGTCCTTCGGTAAGAGTAAAGCGCGCTTGATGAGCGAAGATCAGATCAAAACAACCTTCGCCGATGTGGCAGGGGTTGATGAGGCAAAAGAAGATGTTAAAGAGCTGGTTGAGTTTCTGCGTGACCCTAGTAAGTTTCAGCGCTTAGGCGGAAAGATCCCGCGCGGTGTGTTAATGGTCGGGCAGCCGGGTACGGGTAAAACACTTTTGGCTAAAGCTATTGCGGGCGAAGCAAAAGTGCCATTCTTTTCTATTTCGGGTTCTGATTTTGTCGAAATGTTTGTGGGTGTTGGTGCATCTCGAGTGAGAGACATGTTCGAGCAAGCTAAAAAGCAATCGCCTTGTATTATTTTCATCGATGAGATCGATGCAGTTGGTCGTCACCGTGGCGCAGGTTTGGGTGGTGGACACGATGAGCGTGAGCAAACGCTTAACCAGTTGCTTGTTGAGATGGACGGTTTTGAAGGCAGTGAAGGGGTTATTGTGATCGCTGCGACTAACCGACCTGACGTTTTGGACCCTGCTTTGTTGCGACCGGGTCGTTTCGACAGACAGGTTGTTGTTGGCTTGCCGGACATTCTAGGTCGCGAGCAAATTTTGAAAGTGCATATGAAGAAGGTGCCATTAGACGAGGATGTCGTGCCGAGTTTGATCGCTCGTGGTACGCCTGGATTCTCGGGTGCTGACTTGGCTAACTTGGTGAACGAAGCGTCGTTGTTTGCAGCGCGTTCGGATAAACGCGCGGTTTCGATGAGTGAATTTGAGTTGGCAAAAGACAAAATCATGATGGGCGCTGAGCGCAAGTCGATGGTGATGTCGGAAAAAGAAAAACAGAACACTGCTTACCATGAAGCTGGTCACGCGATTGTTGGGCGGGTGGTGCCGGAGCATGACCCGGTCTATAAAGTAAGTATTATTCCGCGTGGTCGTGCCTTGGGAGTGACTATGTTTCTACCGGAAGAAGACCGTTATAGCTTAAGTCGTCGGCAGATTATTAGTCAGATTTGTTCACTGTACGGCGGTCGTATTGCGGAAGAAATGACCCTCGGTGCTGATGGCGTCACTACTGGCGCCTCTAATGATATTCAGCGCGCCACAGAAATTGCTCGAAATATGGTAACGAAGTGGGGCTTGTCTGAAAGACTAGGCCCACTTATGTATGACGAAGCGCAAGAAGAAGTTTTTCTAGGCAAGTCGGCAGGCGGCTCTTCATCTCATGTTGCTGGTTCGACCCGCAGCACCATCGATGAAGAGGTGCGAACGATTATCGACGAGTGTTATTCAACGGCAGAAAAAATTCTCGAAGAGAATCGCTCGAAACTTGATGCAATGGCCGACGCCTTGATGAAATATGAAACCATCGATGCTCAACAAATTGACGACATTATGGAAGGCAAGACGCCAAGGCCGCCAAAAGGTTGGGGTGGAAATGGATCAGGTAATGGTGGTTCTGCCGCTAAACCTGAGCCCGAGCCAGAGGAAAAAGACGAAACGCCCGCAGATAAAAAGGATTCAAGTGAATCTGGCGGTACGGTAGGTGGGCCAGCCAACGAGCTGTAAGCTTTACCGTTGATTGAAATATAAAGGTGCAACTATGTTGCGCCTTTTTTATTTGTTGATGTTTAGAAGGAATCGCTAACTTAATGCCGGAATTAAAGTGCTCTTCGAGAACGTTATCGTTGGCGCGTACCCATGTAATGGGAGTGCTGAATGTTACGCCTGACTCGTTTTCGGATGGTGGGCAGTATACGACCGCTGAGCTAGCGGTTCGTCAGGCATCTCTGATGGTTGAGCAGGGAGCCTCATTAGTTGATATTGGAGGTGAGTCGACGCGCCCCGGTGCCGCAGAAGTATCGGTGCAAGAGGAGCTCGATCGAGTCTGTCCTGTTGTTGAACGTGTTGTTAAAGAGTGCGATGCAGTGGTGTCGGTTGATACCAGTAAGCCAGAAGTTATGACAGAGGTCGTTCGCTTGGGTTGTGGCTTGGTTAACGACGTACGCGCCTTTTCTTTTGAAGGGGCGATTGATGCGATAAAAAACTCAGATGTTGCGATCTGCGTCATGCACATGCAAGGCGATCCCAGTACTATGCAGCGCGCTCCGGGTTACGATGATGTCGTTGGCGATGTGCAGGCTTATTTAAGGCAGCGCTTATCTTTGTTGATGCAGGCAGGTGTCGCTCAAGAGCGCGTGGTGCTTGATCCAGGGTTTGGTTTTGGAAAGTCGTTGGCGCATAATTTGGATTTGTTGCGTGATTTGAGTTCGTTGTCAGGGTTGGGTTGCCCAGTATTGGTCGGACTTTCGCGCAAATCAATGATCGGTCATATTTTGGATAGAGATGTTGATGGGCGTCTTTATGGTAGCGTTTCAGCGGCGGTGGTTGCCGCCATGAATGGCGCAAAAATTATAAGAGTGCATGATGTCGCAGAGACTGTTGATGCGCTAAAAGTAGTTGATGCAGTGTTAGGTGTCGGACGACGTTAGGGAGAGATAATGGGAAATCGAAAGTATTTTGGAACGGATGGTATTCGAGGTTGTCTTGGTGAGGGCGCGATAACGCCTGAGTTTATGCTCAAGTTAGGGTGGGCTTGCGGTCAGGTATTTAAAAAGTCGAGTGGCCGCAATCGCGTCATTATTGGTAAAGATACAAGAATTTCCGGCTATCTTTTTGAATCTGCTTTAGAGGCGGGCCTATCTGCAGCGGGTGTTGACGTTCGTTTGCTTGGGCCAATGCCGACCCCTGCGGTGGCGTATTTGACCCGAACATATCGCGCTAATGCCGGTATTGTTATTAGTGCGTCGCATAACCCCTACCAAGATAACGGAATTAAGTTTTTCTCGGCACAGGGTATGAAACTCGACGACCAAGTTGAGCTAGAAATTGAGTCTTACCTTGATAAAGACTTAAAGGTTGTCGCACCTGATCAGCTGGGCAAGGCCAAGCGGATCGATGACGCGGTCGGGCGTTATGTCGAATTTTGTAAGAGTACGATTCCGTCGGTGATGTCGCTCGATGGCATGAAGATCGTGTTGGATTGTGCTCATGGCGCTACCTATCAAGTAGCGCCTTATGTGTTTCGTGAGCTAGGTGCTGAGCTCGTTACGATAGGTGTTCAGCCGAACGGCCTTAATATCAATAAAGATGTTGGTTCTACCAGTCCGGCGGCATTGATCGACAAAGTGCTCGAAGAGGGAGCTGATCTAGGTATTGCTTTTGATGGTGATGGCGATCGTGTTGTGATGGTCGATCACAAGGGTGAGTTGCTTGACGGTGATGAGCTTATCTATATTATCGCGAAAAACAGAAAAGAGTCTGGTCGCTTAGTTGGGGGTGTAGTTGGCACATTAATGACTAACTATGGTGCCGAGATGGCTTTTGAATCCTTAGGGGTTCCGTTTGTCCGGGCAGGTGTGGGCGACCGATATGTCATGGAGCAGCTCAAACAGAATAATTGGCAGCTCGGAGGCGAGGGGTCAGGGCATTTGATCTGTTTTGACAAGGCGACGACGGGAGACGGTATTGTTTCTGCATTGCAGGTACTGATTGCTATGTGGAATGAGGAAAAGACTTTACATGAGCTCAAGCTGACGATGAAGAAGCTTCCTCAAGTGCTCAAGAATGTAAGGATCAGAGAGCGCATGGATCCTCTGTCTAACAATGAAATAGCTGCGGCAGTAGCGGCGCAAGAAAAGCGCTTCAATGGCAGTGGAAGAGTGTTGCTAAGAGCGTCGGGAACAGAGCCGCTAATCCGTGTCATGGCTGAAGGAGATGACGAAGAATTGGTCAATTCTGTCGTGGATGAGTTGGTCTCCGTGGTGTCGACTCAAATCGGTTGAAGTCGGCCTTATATTTTCTTGTAACTAGCGTTTAACTCAGTTAGTATTTGCGCCCTTCTGAGTAGGGCTATATCGGATTATGCGTCAAAAGATTATTGCCGGAAACTGGAAAATGAACGGAAGTCAGTCGTTTATCGACGACTTTTCATCCCAGCTCCAGCCTGAAATTGAAAAGTTGTCTGAGCGAGTGAAGGTAGTGTTAGCGCCTCCCGCTGTTTATCTTCAGCAGCTTGGAGACGCGTTTTCTGGATCAGGATTGGGCCTAGGTGCGCAGAATGTTGCGCAAGATGACAAGGGTGCTTTTACCGGTGAAATATCTGCCGCAATGCTGTCAGATATCGGAGTAGAGTACTGCTTGGTAGGTCATTCTGAGCGGCGAACCTTGTACTCGGAAACAGATCAGATGGTTGTAGCCAAAGTGGCGCAATTAATCGAGAAGAAAATTATACCGGTGTTGTGTGTTGGTGAAACACTGGCTGAGCGAGATGCTGATCAAGCTGAGTTGGTGGTTAGAGCACAGTTAGAGGCTGTATTGTCGGCATTTTCAGATGTTGAATTGGCTTCGATGGTAATAGCGTATGAGCCTGTTTGGGCAATTGGCACCGGTAAAACGGCAACGCCAGAAATCGCCCAAGCGATGCATGCCTTTATTCGTTCGGTGGTGGCTGATAAATCAGCTTCACTCGCTGAACGGTGTGCAATTTTGTACGGTGGTAGTGTTAGTGTGGCAACTGCAGCTGAGTTATTTGGGCAGTTGGATATCGATGGCGGTCTAGTGGGTGGTGCATCCTTGAAGGCTGACGATTTTAAGAAAATTTGCGAGAGTATGGATTAGCGTTATGGAAATGTTAGAGACTGCCGTTGTTGTTGTACATATCTTAGTATCTCTAGCAGTGGTAGCACTGGTTTTGTTGCAGCAAGGTAAAGGTGCAGAAGCTGGTGCTTCGTTTGGTGGTGGTGCATCCCAAACAGTTTTTGGTAGTCAGGGTAGCGGAAACTTTTTAACAAAATCGACCTCGACCCTCGCGGTTGTATTTTTTGTTACGAGTATTACGCTGGCTTTGATAGCGAAGGAAAGAGCTGAAGTCGCTGCTGGCGGAGAACAGATTGTTGTTCCTGCTCAGCTAGAGGCGGGCGATGTATTTGAGGAGCCTAACTTTGATACTTCAGGCGAGCCTGTTGAATACAATCAAACCATGGAAGAAATGAAAGCGTCTATGGAGAGTGGACTTGAGGCAGGAATGTCTGGGTTCGCTGAAAGTGAAGGGAAGGTTCCTGAGCTTGAATAAGTTTTATGCCGGAGTGGTGGAATTGGTAGACACGCTATCTTGAGGGGGTAGTGGCTGTATAGCTGTGCCGGTTCAAGTCCGGCCTTCGGCACCATTTTCAAAGCCCGTCTTTTAATGACGGGCTTTGTCGTTTCTGGGTTGACCGGATTCGACGGTGTGCATATAATGCGCACCGTTAAAAGGAGTGGCTTCAATGGACGAGGGTTCGTTAAGGCTAGATCGCGAAATGTTGGCGTTCGCCAAGTTTTGGCCTCCGAAAGAAGTCTTGCAAAAAGCCCCTCATTGAAGGGGCTTTTTAATAGTGATGGGCGTAATGCCCATTTTTTGTTTCTGGAGGTCTATCACCTCCGCAAAAATATTGAAAATGGTGTTGTCTATTGTCTAATCGAACATCTGCAAAAACTAAGTTGCTGGACGAAATGATTCGTCCAGTTGTTGAAGGTTTAGGCCTTGAATGCTGGGGTATCGAATTTATTTCTCAGGGTAAACAGTCGATGTTGCGCGTGTATATTGAAAGCGCAGAATCAGCAGAGTCGGCGGCGGATGAAGATGCCTTGGCGAGTGACGATGAGCGCCCGCAAAAACAGGGCGGCGTTGAGTTGGCAGATTGCGAAAAGGTTAGTCGGCAGTTGAGTGCGGTGTTAGATGTTGAAGACCCCATTGCAAATGATTACACCTTAGAAGTGTCCTCTCCTGGACTAGATCGTCCCTTATACACAGTGGAACAATTTAAGCGATTTACCGGGAGCTTAGTAGAATTACGTTTGCGTATGGCTTTTGAAGGCCGTCGTAAATATAAAGGTATTTTGGCTGGCGTTGAAGGAAATGATGTCGTGATTAAAGTGGATCAGGAAGAGTTCTTGTTTCCGCTTGAAGGCATTGATAAAACTAATGTTGTGCCACAATTTGATTGATTTTGATTACTGGAGCAAGTAACGCGATGAACAAAGAAATATTGCTAGTGGTTGAAGCGGTTTCTAATGAGAAAGGCGTCGATAAGGATGTCATTTTTGAAGCAATAGAGCTGGCTTTAGCAACAGCAACGAAAAAGCGCTACGACGACGAAGAAAATGCAGATGTCTACGTCAATATTGACCGTAAGACTGGCGGATACGAAACATTTAGACGCTGGATTATTGTTGATAATGAATCAGTTCCGACACTGGGAACCGAGCTGACGTTCCAGGAAGCAGAGGAAATTAGTCCTGACTTGAAGCCGGGCGACGAATATATCGAAGAAGTCGAGTCCGTCGCGTTTGGTCGTATTGGTGCGCAGGCCGCGAAACAAATTATTGTTCAAAAGGTTCGTGAAGCTGAGCGAGAAAAAATTGTAGATAACTATCGCGACCGGTTAGGCGAGTTGGTTTCGGGTACCGTTAAGAAAGTGACGCGAGATAACGTAATCGTTGATCTGGGTAGTAATGCAGAAGCATTGTTGCCGAGAGAAAACTTAGTCGCTCGGGAAGTTTTCCGCATGGGCGATAGGGTTCGAGCTTTACTTGAAGAAATTCGTGTTGAGCCTCGTGGCCCTCAGCTTATTTTGAGCCGAACTGCGCCTGCAATGCTGATTGAGTTGTTCAGGATTGAAGTGCCGGAGATTTCGGAAGAAGTGATCGAAATTCGAGGTGCCGCTCGTGACCCGGGTTCACGAGCAAAAATCGCCGTTAAAACAAACGACAAACGGATAGACCCTGTGGGTGCGTGTGTTGGTATGCGAGGCGCTCGAGTTCAGGCGGTTTCCGGTGAGCTGGGTAATGAGCGAGTAGATATTGTGATGTGGGACGATAACCCCGCACAGCTCGTTGTTAACGCAATGGCGCCTGCTGAGGTTGCATCGATTGTTGTTGATGAAGATACACATTCTATGGATGTGGCGGTTGCTGCTGAAAACTTAGCAATGGCCATTGGTCGCGCTGGCCAGAACGTACGTTTGGCGGCTGAGTTGACTGGCTGGGAACTTAATGTGATGACCGAGGAAGAAGCCGGTCAGCAGCAAGAACAAGAGGCATCTAAGTACATTGAGGTGTTTGTTGAAAAACTGGATATTGACGAAGATCTTGCGCTTGAGTTAGTCAACGAGGGCTTTACAACTCTCGAAGAGATCGCCTACGTGCCGCTTGAAGAGATGCTATCAATAGAAGCATTTGATGAAGATATCGTAGAAGAGCTACGTCGACGAGCAAAAGATTCGTTGTTGAACGCTGCGTTAGCGTCAGAAGAACAGTTGGAGGCGGGTGAGCCTGCTGAAGACTTACTGACTATGGACGGAATGGATAAGCACCTGGCGCTCGTTTTAGCGAGTAAAGGGATTATTACCATGGAAGACTTGGCGGAACAGTCGGTAGACGAGATGCTGGAAATTGATGGTATGAATGAAGAACGAGCGGGGCAGCTGATTATGACTGCGCGTGCACCATGGTTTGAAGGCCAGGATTAATCGACGTAAGTCAGGAGAATTGTCATGTCAGAAGTAACAGTAAAGCAGCTGGCTGAAGATATCGGCGCTCCAGTCGAAAGACTGTTGAAGCAAATAGAAGATGCCGGCCTCGCAAAGCGAAGTGAAAGTGGCGTCGTTTCAGATGAAGAAAAGAAAGATCTTTTAGCATTTTTGAAGCGTAGTCATGGTGATGCAGATGGCGAGCCAAAGCGCATTACTTTAAAGCGTAAAACAACTTCGACGCTTAAAATGTCGGGTGGCCAAGGCAAAACTAAAACGGTTAATGTTGAGGTTCGTAAAAAGCGAACTTATGTGAAGCGGCCAGACATGTCTGCTGAGCTGGAAGCGCAGCAAAAAGAAGAAGCGGAATTAGAAGCTAAGAAGTCAGCTGAAGAGGCGGCTAAAAAAGCTGAAGCCGAAAAGCAGCGTTTAGCAGAAGAAGAGCAGGCCAAGGCGAAAGCTGCAGAAGAGGCTAAGAAGCCTAAGTCTGCTCCTGCGCCCGTTCAAGCAGTTGCTCCCCCAGCTGAACAAGATGGTAAAGGTAAGAAGAAGCACAAGAAAAAGCCGCACGAAGAGAAAGATGAAGACCGGCCTAAGAAGCATACGAAGTCTGCTGGACATCGTGGTCCGCGTCAGCGTGAAGAAGATTTGGTTGACCCTTTGAAGGCCATTAGCCTTGAAGAGCAAGAAGTTGAGCAGCCTCGCCGCCTTAAAGCGAAGAAGAAGGTTAAGCGAACACATGCATTTGAAAAACCGGTGTCTCCTGTGAGCAAAGAAGTATCGATTAGTGACACGGTTGTTGTCAGTGAATTGGCCGACAAGATGTCTGTTAAGGGCGTAGCTGTCGTGAAAGTATTGATGGGAATGGGCGTGATGGTCACGGTCAATCAGTCCATCGACCAAGAAACGGCCACGCTCGTCGTTGAAGAAATGGGCCATAAAGTCAAACTAGTGCAAGACGATGCTTTGGAAAACGAAGTATTGGAAAGCATTGACTATGCTGGCGACGAAGTGCCTAGAGCACCTGTCGTGAGTGTGATGGGTCACGTAGATCATGGTAAGACATCACTGTTGGATTACATTCGTCGCGCTAAAGTCGCTGCGGGAGAGTCTGGTGGGATTACGCAGCACATTGGCGCTTATCACGTCGAAACGGGGCACGGAATGATCTCGTTCCTTGATACACCCGGACACGCGGCGTTTACTGCAATGCGAGCACGTGGTGCACAGTGTACAGATATCGTTATTCTGGTGGTTGCTGCCGATGATGGCGTGATGCCACAAACTGAAGAAGCGGTTCAGCACGCACGTGCTGCTGGCGTACCTTTGGTTGTAGCGATTAACAAAATGGACAAAGAAGGCGTTGATCCTGATCGCGTTAAGAATGAGTTAGCCGCGAAAGATGTCATTCCTGAAGATTGGGGCGGTGACGTTCAGTTTATTCCTGTGTCAGCTCACACCGGCGAAGGTGTCGATGCTCTGCTGGATGCGGTGCTTCTTCAGTCTGAAATGTTGGAATTGAAAGCGGTTAAAGATGTTCCTGCTAAAGGTGTCGTCGTTGAATCTAGGCTAGATAAAGGCCGTGGTGCAGTGTCTACTGTATTGGTACAAAACGGTACATTGAAGCGCGGCGATATGGTTCTAGCGGGCAGTTTTTACGGGCGTGTTAAAGCGATGCTAGACGAAGCGGGTAAGAAAGCAGCGGAAGCTGGACCTTCTATCCCTGTCGAAATTCTTGGCTTGAACGGTACGCCTGATGCTGGCGACGAATTTGTTGTGGTTGCTGACGAGCGTAAAGCGCGTGAGCTGGCGGAATTCCGTTCAGACAGAAGTCGTAAGGATCGTTTGCAGCGTCAGCAAGCTGCGAAGCTTGAGAACCTATTCGAGAACATGGGCGCTGAAGAAGTTAAGAATTTGAATATCGTTCTCAAGACAGACGTGCGTGGCTCGCTTGAAGCATTGACCGCAGCACTGAACGAGATCGGTAACGAAGAGGTTCAAGTCAAGATCGTTTCAAGCGGTGTTGGTGGTATTGCCGAGACAGATGCAAACCTTGCTTTAGCAACAAATGCAGTCATTGTCGGCTTTAATGTACGAGCTGATGCGTCGGCAAGAAAAGTGATCGAAGAAGAAGGTTTAGACTTGCGCTACTACAGCGTGATCTATGAAATCATTGATCATGTTAAACAAGCATTGACGGGGATGTTAGCCCCTGAGTTCCGCGAAGATATTGTCGGTATTGCGGAAGTGCGAGACGTATTTAAGTCGCCTAAGTTTGGTCAAGTTGCAGGTTGTATGGTGTTAGAAGGCACTATTTACCGTAACAAGAAGATTCGCGTCTTACGTGATGACATCGTTATTTTTGAAGGCGAGCTAGAATCTTTACGACGTTTTAAAGACGACGTAAACGAAGTTCGTTCAGG
>Ga0209290_1000793_pt1 | contig 19507 bp, 16 predicted proteins | sample EN1Hudsemesocosm_2_FD_184632 | JGI IMG/M metagenome (GOLD analysis project Ga0209290, IMG submission 184632) | Methane-oxidizing microbial communities from mesocosms in the Hudson Canyon - EN10B Hudson Canyon (SPAdes) (version 2) | ecosystem: Environmental > Aquatic > Marine > Cold seeps... | reverse complement strand
CTGTCATTTGGCCAAATTAAATCAGATCAATCTGAATTGAAAGAGCCTTTGAAGCAGCAAGACTTTGATACGGCCCCTGAAAAATCAAATGCCTTGCTTGAAAAATCAGAAACAACACAACACAAAGAAACCGCTAATGTAGATGAGACTGCGTTATTACAAGAAGCTTCCAAAGAAAAACTTATAACAAAGGGTTCGTCTCAGTCAGCGGTATTAGAGTTGCAAGAACTACAAGTAGATAAGGTGCTCGAAGGAGAGGGTGAAGAGCTTGTTGAACAAGTGGATGAGCTTCCAAGTTATTTTGAAGAATATGCCGGAGAGCTGGATTATGAAGGCGAGGTTGAGGAGGCCTTAACTGAGCTTGTTGATGATTTGGTACTCAAGCAAGGGAATATTCAGTTGTTAGGTGAAAGTGCGCTTAATGACGTCGTTGTTGAGCAGCCTTTTAGTGAGAAGAGAAGTAAAGAATTGCAACTCGTTAATGCATTCATCAAACGAATGAATCAGCAAATCAACTCTATTTGGGTCAATCCCTATAAAGGTAGTCATATATACAAAGGCATTGTGAAAGTAGAGCTTGATATAAATGGCTATATCAAAGATGTATTTGTCTTTATGGCGAGTGGCCATCCTGCGTTGGATGACTCTGTCTTAAGGGCGATTCGTTCGGTTCGGCGGTTCAAAGTACCACAAAATAAAGTACTGGCTGATAGATATAGTCATTTACGGTTTCATTATACTTCTATAGAGTCCCAGACAGAACTCATGCCCTTTGAAAAAGATAAGCAAAAAGAGAAATAATTATGCCCCATAATTCCGTTCAATTACGTTCAAAAGTAATTGAAAGAAATGCCTCAGAATTTTCTGACTATCAGAGCCTGTTAATTTTTGGTCCACCCATTAATGATGATTTAACCTTCCTTTGTCCTAAAAAAGTGATCACCTTTGATTATAAGGTTTATCTTTCCCATCGAGCTTCTTTGGAAGCGCTTATTGAATTCTCAATAGACTCTACCGAGAAACAAAAATACGATTCTGCTTTAGTGTATTTACCAAAGTCAAAAGGCGAGCTTGACCTGGCTTTAGCTTATATCACGCCGATGCTTGAAAAAGGTGCGGGTATTTTCTTGGTCGGTGAGAAGAAGGCGGGAATCGCCAGTGCTTGCAAAAAACTGGATAAGTATGGCAGTGACAACGGTAAGATAGACTCAGCAAAACACTGTCAGTTATGGCAGGTGTCACTTGAAATCGAGCCGCCGGTCTTTTCCTTAGATGAGTGGCTACAAACCTATCCTGTGAGTATTAATGATATATCGCTAGAGGTTGCGTCTATTCCGGGTGTGTTCAGTTTTGGGGAGCTAGACGCTGCAACAGACTTGCTGCTGAGTAATATGTTCTCGAAACTAGAAGGGCGTATTTTGGACTTTGGTTGCGGTAGTGGCGTGATTGGCTGTTATACCAAATTGTTGAACCCAGGCATTCAATTGGAAATGATCGATATCAATTTATTAGCCCTTGAGTGCGCTAAGCGTACGTGTGAGCTGAATTCAATTGAGGCGAAGGTTTATCCGAGCGATGGTTTAGCAGAGGTAACCGGGCGAGTGAATGGTTTAGTGACTAATCCACCTTTTCATGCCGGTGTCAGTACAGAATATATGACGACTGAAGGTTTAATTCGTCTGTCTAAGGATAAAATGGTACGCCATGCGCCACTGCTTTTAGTTGCAAATAATTTTTTGAGGTATGCTCATATTATTGAAGGTACCTTTGGTCGATGTGATGTCTTAGTCGAGAACTCAAAGTTTAGAGTTTATAAGGCATACAGGTAGAAAATTGGGTATACGGGAAAAGGGATTTTTCCGAAACTGCTTTCCGGAATTAACGCGTTCCAAGCTCAAATTCCAGGCAAAAAAAAGCCCTTGGGTTACAAGGGCAAGTCCACTCTAGCTTTCGCTAGCGATAAAAACCTAAAAAAAGTTAGAAACAGATGTGCGTTTCAATAAGTGCATCATATTAGAAATATTTAGTATAAACATACTAAAGTTTGAACTAGGTCACATTTGCCCTTCGTAGTTAAATAAAAGGCTATTTTTTAGTCATCTGCATTTGGTTAATGTAACGGTATGTGATAATTTGTGAATTATGTAATCGTGACTGGAAGTCATATTTCACTTTAATTAGCTAGAAACCAAATAATCACAATCGATTAAGTGTGTTTCAGGAATACTATAATGTTTTCGTATATACCTAAGGTTGCAGTTGCATCTAAACATAAAAAGTATGTGCCGGCTTTATCAAGTCGTTTATTGACTTCGTTAGTCTTTATAGGCGCGTCTACATTTTCTGCAGCTACATTTGCTGAATTGAGAGCGTTAAGTGAAGCTTCTTTAGCTAGAGTGACGGGTCAGTCAGGTTTAACGATAGATATTGAAACAGAAGTCTCTATTGCTGAAATTGAGTATGTTGATGAAGGCGCGATGTACTGGAGAGACTACTCTTTAACAGGCATTGGTGGTGGTTTAGTAGATAATATCCGTGCAAAAGTTGATGTCTCAAATGGTAATGAAACCTTAGGCGTCGGTTTTTCTGATATGGCTATGCTGGCTAATATGGGCTATCTCGATTCGACTGAAGCGGACGTTGCTTGGGCAATATCGGAGTATAGCGATGGTGTTGGCGGGTTCGGTGAGACTATGGGGGATGGCGATCTAGTCATTCATGTTACATCACAGGATTATGGCCTTGATTTAACTGTGCCTATCGATCCGTCCGATCAGGCGGCTAATTTAGTGGCGGTTAAAAGTGCCATCGATATGCATATTCAGCAGGGTGACTTTGGTATACGTAGTTCAGATGGTTCTATGGAAACGTCTATAACTAGAAATTTCTCGGTTGAAGCTTACTTAGGTTATTTCGATATTATCTTGAAAAATAATGGCAATGGCTTCCACGATACGACTGTGTCGGGTTCTATCGGAAAGCCTCAAAATATTATGCTTAATGATTCCTATATCGGTATGGATTTGAAATTCAGGGTAGAAGATTTAGATGTTGATCATACTAATAACGTATCCAATCCTGTGATACCTCTGGCTGTATCTACCCCCGCCTTGACTTTGCGTGATATGCGTATTCACAACGAAAGAGGTGCCGATACCTTGGGTAGCTTTGGTTTTGCTAGCGTCGAAAGTAAGATAGCGGCGGCCAGCGGAATATTAAGATCAGTGACTACCGCAGGTGGAGGCGCTTCTACTTATGTCGACGGTCAGGCGATTTATGACATAAATATCAAATGGGATTGGGATTTACCTCATATTTCGTTTGGTGATACCGGTCAAACCATTGGTGAAGTGTATATAACCGACTTTCATATTAGTAATACTTCTCTTGTTATCTCTGCTCACTAAGCTCTGAGTTAAGCTCTATTTGCTAGAACCCTTTCGACCGTATCAACGATTGATTGGGTTTGGCTATCTATCTCCAAATTCACGGTATCCCCAGCTTGTAAAGACCCGAAAGTAGTTACACTTAATGTTTCGGGAATCAAATGTACACAGAACTTATCATCCTCGACTTTTCCTAAGGTTAAGCTGCAGCCGTTTAGGCCAACAAAACCTTTTGGTAATAAGTACTTTAAATAACTCGGTGGCGTGTTGAAATAAATTGTGCAGTTATCACTATCCTGTTCTATTCGTGCTATTTGGGTTGTGCCATGAATATGACCCGACATTAAATGGCCGCCAATTTCATCTCCGATAGCGGCTGCTCTTTCAAAGTTTACTCTGGAAGCTATAGTCAGGTCATCTAGGTTGGTTAGCTTTAGGGTTTCATTCATAACATCAAAGCTTGCTGTATCATTGGTAAGGTCAAACTCAGTGACGGTTAGGCATGTGCCATTGATGGCAATGCTTGCGCCTTGCTGTATGCCTGCAAGTGATTTACTGGGAAATTCCATGCTAAAGGTTTTTAGTTGGTCGTTGCCTTTTACTTGTATGATTTCCGCTTTGCCCTGAACGATACCTGTAAACATTATTTTGCCTTGAGTTGCTAGTTGAAATAGTGCTTCTGGCCAATCACTTTGTCGCGGCCGGTTTGTTTAGCTTTATACAGGCACTGGTCGGCGAGATCCAATAGTTTAATTGCATTTCTTAAACTGTTTCTATCAGGTGTTGCACTTGCTACTCCGATGCTGACCGTCATATAGGTCTGTATGTCGGAATCATCAAATTCAGTTTCTTTAAACTGTTCGCGTATCTTTTCAGCTAGTTGCACTGCGCCATCAAGAGGGGTATTGGGTAAAATAATGGCAATTTCTTCTCCGCCATATCGAGCGACCGTATCTGATGGTCGGTGAATAACAGACTGGATGAGTTGTGCGGACTTACTTAGGCAATAATCACCAAACAAGTGGCCGTATTGGTCATTAATTTTTTTAAAGTGATCAACGTCGATCATCATGACAGAGAAGTTCCAGTTTTCTCGTGCTGCGCGCTTAAATTCCCGTTTAAAGGTTTGGTCAAAATAATATCTATTTTTTAACTTAGTTAAGCTATCGGTCACACTGAGCTCTTTGAGTTGTGTGTTAGCGCTCTCAAGTTCAGATGTGCGTGCATTTACTATGTTATCTAAGTCAGCATTCATTTGAATTTGAACATCAAGCAAGGCGTCTTGTGCTTGTACTCTTAAGTTTTTTTCAACATTTAGTTTGTCAGCGAAGGCAATGGAAAGCAGCGCTAGTTCAATGAGGGAGCCTATAGAAATGGCGTTTTCATTAATGATGTTAGGCGTTAAATATCGGTTTGTTTCGAGTAAATATATAATCACGAAAAGAAGGTAACTAAACCAGGCCAAGGCGAAGAAACGAGCTGTTTTAACACCTTTTAGCCAGTATTTGACGCCTAGGTAAAAACCGGTTATCACCAATAGACTTACGTTGATGAAGGTCATGCTTAATGCAAAGCTATAAGATATTGTAAAGCTGGATATGGAGATCAGCATGAATGAAATAATGAGAAGCTTTATAAGGATGTCATCGCGCTTAGCTGTGGTGTGATTTATACCAATAAAGTTTTGAATGAATATGATTGCACTAATGCCGACAAATGTCGCCGATAGAATGACAGCGTAATTGTTAAGTTCGGGAAGGTTTGGCCAGATATATTGGAAGCCTATACCTGACAACACTAGTTGCAATGTCGCGCATGAACAGAGGTAGATAAGATAATATAAGTAGCTTTTATCTTTTACAGTTAAATAAATAAAACCATTATATATCAGCATTATAAGGATCGATCCAAAGTAAATTCCAGATAAAAAACTGAACTCGCTGGCTTGTTTACGCAGTTCTGCCTGTGTCACGATCGATAAGGGGAGTTGTAAAATACCTTCAGATTGAACAGATAGGTATATGTCTAATGTTTGGGGTTGCTTGGGTATTTTAAATGCAAATATTGGCAGTTCGGTTGCTCGAGTATTAAATGGAAGGAGGTCACCTGTATTTATTTCTTCGATAGTTTGGTTCTTATACATAAAGAAGATGTTGATATTATCGTGATGAGGATATCTTAGTTTCAGATAGCGTTGCGTATTATTGTTTTCTAGTGCGGGTTGTTTGATCTTTAATTTGAACCATATGGGCGCGTTTAATTGTCCAAAGTTTTGAGTTTGTGTTTCGTTTAATTTCCATTTATCAGAAGGTATCGCGCGGATATCTTGTATGTCAGCCTTGAAAGAGCCGTCAATTAAATAAGATAAATAAGGGAGAGCATTGATTCGCTGACTTTGTTCATCATTAGTCAGCTCAAGGTATTTAAATTTACTGTTTGTTTTTGGACTGTTCTGCTTATTGTCAGGGTTAATATGCCTAGCTGTATTGTTATTTGAGTTTACTTGATAGAAGTCATCATATGAATTTGTTTGCTGTGGAAGGTCTGTCTCATTTGAATAGGCTGTATCACCTATCATTAAGCCGCTAAGCAATAATAGAGCGCATAAAACCCCTAAATAGAAGGGGGCGTGTCCTGATCTGCCCCGTTTTTTCCAAGCTATCAACGAAAAGCCTCTAGATTTTAGTTCCTAAAGATAAAAGTATAGTTGAGAACTTTGAAAATACAGGCTTTGCTAACTAATTGAATGCATTAAATATAATAAGGGCGGTGTTAAAGACTAGATCTGCTTTTTTAATGATAAAGAATAGTCTAATTGATAGATAAAGACGCTGGCTTTATCTATCAATATTGTAGATCTTATTCGTTAATTATAAAGCTCATTTGAGCGCCTGGTTTTGGCATGGTGAAACCCGCATCAGGGTCCGCAGTTGTCAATCTGTCAATAAAGTTTTGGGCATTTGTAAATGGTACTACTGACAAGGGTAGTATGTTGAATTTATGGAAAGGCCAAGGGTAGGTATAGTTGTTGCCAAAGAAGTTTTCCCAGTGACCTAAAACATAATGGGATGCCTTTAAGTTATTGATGATGCCTTGAGGGTAAAGCAGTATCTGGTTGTCAGGGTTTTCAGCATCAACTTCTGCGGGCATTTTTATTTCATTGAAGTTAGCAACGGTTAAGATGGCCATATCGACTTCTTTTTCAGCTAATACTGACTCAGGTACAAAACCTCTGTTAGGTGTGCTGGCAGCATCCTCGTAGTGAAAACGAAATGCAACGTTGCCGCTATCATCTAAGAAATCAACAAGGTAAGCAAAAGACTGACCCTCTTTCCAGAAAAACGCTGAGGTTGGGAGCGCGTCTAGGTCTTCTTCAAGGCTGCCTGGCGATACTTCAAATAACCAGTCAATTTCGTTGATTATGGAGCCGTCTGCAGCTTTGATCACGCCTTTAAATAGGGTCGCGTTTGGGGCATGATCACTTTTTAACGCCATAATTCTGATTTTGCCTGACGGATTGTATATCCAGTTTCCTGCTTGCTCATAAGAGCCTGCGTCATCATTTAAGATTTGGATTCTTGACTCATCTACTTCCGAAGCAATTAAATGCTTCATCGTCTTTGATCCATACACTACTGCATTTGTTGCATGTTCTTCCATTATATAGGGCACATCTAATAGGTGGTCGTAATGAGAGTGTCCAACCAGAATCATTTCAACACCTGATACATCCGGTATCATTCTATTGATGATGCTTTTGTTTGGACGAGTATTCAACAGTAGGCTGATTGGGTCTGGGTTGCTATATGAGGGTGCAAACATGATTTCATCTTCACCCCATTTTATGAGATAGCCGCCTACGCCCAGATATTGAATATCGACTCTTGGGGTGCCGGGGTTATTGGCTTCGATTTGTTCTAAGTCGACGCCGCTGAACAGGGGGAGGTTGTCAAGCGTGCCTGCCGAAACGGTTTGTATGCTTAAGCTAGTAAGTAAAGTCAATATTAAGCAATAGAGCTTAGATATATGTTTGGTTTTTCTTTTAGGTGCGTTAAAGAGCATGTATGCCTCTATTTTTTAGTTTTATATTTGAGTGCTGCGATAATGTTCGCAGGTGAACATTTCAAGTTTAATAGACTACATTTATTGATACCCCCGACAAATAGGGTATAGGTATTTTCTTTGTGAGCTATGCACGAAAAATAAGCTATTATTTTAAAGTGTACGGTATAGCCTTAGAATGTTGCTGTAATGCTTAAAGACTTTTGTTCTGTAGCCGATATAGGTTTTACATGAGTTGTTTGTATTAACTGCTAATTTAACTGTTATATTCTAGAGATTGAAACGCGTGGCATCAGATCAGAATCAGCAGACAGATTTCGCATCAAATAAATCAGTCGACTCTTTGTTGGGTGAGATGAAAAATAACGCTCTCGCTCAAGATGGGAGCGAGTTGAGTAACGCCCCCCAAGTCACTTCTAACAACAAGGCTACTTCTAATAACAAGGCTGCTTCTAATAAGAAAAAACAAAATACGCAATCTCAACATAGTCGTCGAAAGACTGTTGATCGTCGGGATAGGGGTGAAAAAACACCTAGGGGGACCGTTGAAAGACGTGATGATCTTAATCGACGAGCCAAAAAGTCAGCAGCGATTAAGAGTAGTGAAGAGCTTGAGCGCTTGCAAAACGAGATCAAGCTTCAGCAGCATCGTAAGAAAATTTTGTTAGCAGGATGTGAGCCTGTGATGGGCTTCAACTTTGAAAACTTGGCTATGGATGATTATCCAGATAACGCTTTGGTGTCAGCTGCCAGATATGACAGGGATATATGGCTAACTATTTGTGTTGTTTTTTCTAGTTTATTCTTTTTTGGTGCTTTAGATTTGGTGTCTGCTTGGTTGGCTGGCATAGGGAGTGGCTTGGCTTTCATTTCTGCCGTTTTTGCTTTTTCTCCCGCCCGTAAGTATTTTTTCCAGCGGCCACACTTACATAAGCTATTGTCTTTAAGGAAAAAGCTAGAGTTCTCAGCGCTAAATCATATTCAATATCTTGAAGGTTCTAGTGGTTTGGCATGGCGATGTTTTAGATTAGCAAAATATAACTCGAATTTAAATAATAAGCTTTTTTCGGGGCTTTATCATTACTCTGAAGAGCGTCAAATGTTGAATGTGATCCAAAATAAAAAACATATTCGCTTATATTTACTCTTAATGATCGAATCTCAAAAAGCTTATAAGCGCTTGGAAAAAGATTATCTTGAACATCATTTTAAGCACATAGATGATGGTTGGGATGACAGAATTGAAGCAGAAGAAGCAGAGGAATTAAAACAATCGTTAAATACTGAGATCAATGAGGATAAGGCGTCAAAGGATTCTTGACTTTATGTATCATCAAACGTATGTTTCAAACACTCGTTTGGAATAATTATACTAAGAATTTTATGGCATATACTGAAACCGTAGACCGCATACTTGATGCAGCTGAAATCCTTTTTGCTGAAAAGGGCTTTTCTGAAACTTCTCTTCGAATGATCACCAGTCAGGCAAAAGTAAATTTAGCCGCTGTTAATTATCACTTTGGATCCAAAAATGCCTTAATACAGGCTGTATTTAGTCGATTTCTAACGCCTTTAAATGACTTGATGGTTGAAGGTCTTAAAGCGAATAACTGGGGTCAAGACGATGGAGAAATTCCTTCGATTGAAGAAGTTCTTAGTTTATACACAAAGAGCTTATTAAAAATACCCACGCGTAATGAAAACGGTGTTTCTATTTTTATGAGATTGTTGGGGCTAGCTTATACTCAGTCTCAAGGGCATCTTCGAAAATATCTTGAAGACACTTATTCGAAAACGTTTTGGCCTTTCTTAAGTCTGATAAAACAAATTACACCTGAGCTTTCTACAACTGAGCGATTTTGGCGAACACAGTTTGTGATTGGTTCAATGGCTTTTACGATGTCGAGTATTCAACCTTTAACAGATATACTTGAAAATAAAGCAGGCTCTGAAGCAAACCCTGAGCAGGTAATTGATTTTCTAGTACCTTTTCTAGCTGCGGGCTTATCTGCTACTCCATCTACATTGAGTTAATAAAGTGAGTTCATTCGATATGCCCGGATGCCACATTGATATATCAATAAGAGATCAAACTTTATCCCTTCATCTATCTGGGCTCTCATACACATACTCTGTCTCGACAGCTAAAAATGGCGTAGGACAACAAAGTGGCTCTGGTTGTACGCCTTCAGGTCAACATTATGTTCGCGCTAAAATTGGTTCAAACTTGGCCATAAATAGTGTCTTCGTGGGGCGGCGGCCCACAGGTGAGATATTTTCGCCTGAATTAGCTTCAGCTTTTCCTCAGAGAGATTGGATATTAAGTCGGATATTATGGCTTTGTGGCAATGAACCTGGTCTAAATCGTTTGGGGAATGTTGATAGTATGCGACGTTACATCTATATCCATGGTACGCCAGACACGGAGCCTATGGGTATTCCTCTTTCGCATGGTTGTATTCGTATGCGTAACCGTGACATTATTCAGCTTTTTGATTTAGTGTCTGTTGGGGCGCGTGTTTCGATTGTTTGATACAAATTATTCGATAAAATTTACAAGTAGAGTGTAATTATAAAAAATGAATTCTGATTCTATAACTGAGCCAAGCATTGGCCCTTTGATGCTTGATGTAGCCGGTTTTTCCTTAACTGCCAAAGAACGACGGATACTTTCGAACCCTCTTGTGGGCGGTTTAATTCTATTTTCGCGAAACTATCAATCACCTGATCAATTGCGTTCATTGGTTTGCGAAATTCGTGTGGCCTCACCTGATATTATAATCGCAGTTGATCATGAAGGTGGCAGAGTTCAGCGTTTTAAAAAGGGATTTACGGCCATTCCAGCTATGGCCACTCTGGGTGAGATATATAATATAGATCCTGATAAAGCATTAACTCAAGCTGAGGATTATGGCTGGCTATTTGCTGCGGAACTTATTTCTTATGATATAGATTTAAGCTTTGCGCCAGTTTTAGATCGTGATCATGGTATATCGAGTGTTATTGGTGATAGAGCATTTTCTAGCAGCGCCGATGTTATTGTTAAGCTGAGTCGTGCTTTGATTAAAGGGATGCACGCTGCAGGAATGATTGCCACAGGTAAGCATTTTCCAGGGCATGGTGGTGTGGCGGCAGATTCGCATCATGATATCCCGGTTGATAAGCGTTCGTTAGCAGAGTTGACAGCCAGTGATATGTGTATCTTTTCTGCACTTTCTAACGATGAGGGTGAGGAGTGCGTTGCTGTGATAGATGCTGTGATGCCAGCTCATGTCATATATTCAGAAGTAGATAAAAAGCCTGCTGGCTTTTCTAAAGTTTGGCTACAGGATATTTTACGAAAACAGCTTGATTTTGACGGTGTTATCTTTAGTGATGATCTTTCAATGGAAGGGGCCAGTGTCGCAGGTAGCTTTGCAGAAAGGGCTGAGGCTGCGCTTGATGCAGGTTGTGATATGGTGCTGGTTTGTAACCACCCTCAAGGGGCTGAGGAAGTATTAGCCTATCTCCAAAAGAAGCAAGATCAAGGTGAGTGTGATTTCAATAATAGCCGATTAATGCGTATGAGATTGGACTCTAAAAAGCAACTGGCACCTGAAGAAGTGAAAGCTGATTCTCGTTGGCTTGCATATAATAACGTTTAGTCAGTGAACCATAAAACGAATAAGAGAAAATAATAATGAATTGGAATGTGCTCAATACATGGTTGCTCACACAGGGGCTAGAAGATGTTCTTTTACGTCAATTTGTAGAGATCAGCCTGATAGCGTGTATTACTGCTTTATTAAGTTTGCTTGTTAGTAAGGTTTTTTCTCATACAGAGCGTCAATTCCTTAAAACTAAAAATCTTTGGGATGACACGTTACTGCATGCTGCAAGGCCTCCAGTTAGGTTAGTAATATGGTTAGTTGGTATCTCGTGGATTACCTATAGTATTCAACGGCAATCTGGCGTCGATCTTTCTGTGGTTTTAAATGTTGCACATCGGGCGGGTGTTATATTTTGTTTGACTTTGTTTGTCGTCAGATTTATATCCGGAAGTGAGAAAATAGTTGTATGTGCGGAAAAAATGAAGCAGCCAATGGATGAAACCACTGTTTCGGCGATTGGTAAATTATTGCGTGCGACGGTCATTATTATTGCTGTTTTAGTTGTACTGCAAACAATGGGTTACAGTATTAGTGGTGTGTTGGCATTTGGTGGTGTCGGGGGGCTTGCTGTTGGTTTTGCCGCTAAAGACTTATTGGCCAATTTTTTTGGTGGTTTGATGATTTATCTGGATCGCCCCTTTAAAGTAGGTGATTGGGTTCGTTCTCCTGATAAGCAGATAGAAGGTACTGTCGTTAAGATTGGCTGGCGATTAACAACTATTCGAACTTTTGATAAGCGCCCTTTATATGTCCCTAATGCTGCGTTCACTAGTATATCAGTGCAGAATCCATCCAGAATGAGTCATCGTCGGATCTATGAAACAATAGGCTTGCGTTATGATGATGCGCACTCTCTTGAAGACATTATTAAAAAAGTAAAGCAGATGCTCGTCGCTCATGAGGAAATAGATGAGCGTCAAACGCTGATTGTTAACTTTAATGCTTATGCTGCTTCTTCCTTGGACTTCTTTGTGTATACCTTCACGAAAACAACAGATTGGATTAAATTTCATGAAGTGAAGCAGGATGTCTTATTTAAAATATTAGATATTATTGATGAAGCCGGAGCTGAAGTCGCATTCCCAACCTCTACGGTAATGGTCCCTGAAGGATTAGCGCTTAGTGAGGGTGTTGTTTTAAAGCCTTCAGATTGTTCGGATTAGGGTGCATATCTGTTGTGTTCTTTACTCACAAAATTTCAGTATTCGTCACGGGTTTCACTTGTTTATAATTTATTGGATATAAAATGCTTGGTTTAATTGGTGGTACAGGTTTAAGTCAGCTGGAAGGCTTGCATATTACTGAACAGCGATGGTTGGACTCTGCTTTTGGAGAGCCAAGCTCAGCTTTAAGTTTTGGGGAATTTAAAGGCGTGCCAGTCGTATTTTTGGCTCGACATGGAGAGCCACATCAAATAGCGCCTCATCTTATTAATTACCGTGCAAACTTGAGTGTACTCAAGCAAGTGGGGGTGTCTGATATTATTGCTGTTAATGCTGTAGGGGGCATTCATTCTTCGCTTGGGCCCGCCCATGTGGGTATTCCTGATCAGATTATAGATTACACCTACGGCAGAGAGCACACTATTTATGATGGTGTTCATTATGAGGATGTGGATCATATAGACTTTACCTTGCCTTATAGCCAAGTGATTCGAGATCAATTAATCGAGGCTGCTAAGACTGCTGATGTGTCTGTTTTAGAGTGTGCAACTTATGGTGCCATACAGGGGCCTAGGTTAGAAACAGCTGCGGAGATAAAAAAATTAAAAAATGATGGTTGTGACATGGTGGGGATGACAGGGATGCCTGAAGCCGCACTAGCTAAAGAGTTTGGTCTTAATTATGCGTGTATTGCTTTAAGTGTGAATTGGGCTGCGGGCTTAGGAAATGCAACTATCTCTATGGATGATATTCATAAAGCGATAGAGCAGGGTATGGAAAAAGTGTATCGAATATTGAACTCATATTTGAGCTAGGGCACTTAAGAATATGAGAATCGTTTTTGAGCATTAAGGGCGCTTTTGCATATATTAAGTGGTTTTGTGTCTAGCCTTGTTTAGCCAGCGATCTAGCTGGTTGGCAAAAGTTTGTTTATCTTGTTGATTGAGAGGTGAAGGGCCGCCGCTGTGGATGCCACTAGAGCGCATAGTTTCCATAAAATCTCTCATATTAAGTCGTGATTTTATATTTTCTTTTGTATATATTTGGCCTCTTGGTCCTAACGCAAGTGCGCCTTTTGTGATGACTTCATCCGCAAGCGGGATATCTTGAGTAATAACCAGATCGCCTTTTTGTGCATGTTCAACAATCCAGTTGTCAGCGACATCAAAGCCGGAACTAACCTGTATTGTTTTAACTGATGGATAAGGCGGAACGGAGATGGCCTGGTTTGCGACAAAGGTGACTTCTACTTTGGTGCGTTGAGCTGCGCGAAGTAGCATATCTTTAACAACGATCGGGCAAGCATCCGCATCGACCCAAATTCTAGCCATTATATTCTCTTTATTCTGCACTGTTTTCATTTTCAAAGTTATAGGGTGAGTCGACTTTTTTTATTGTGACGATGAGGCCAATAACCGGGTGATCAATATAATGAATTTCACCATTCTTTATTCTGCGAGTTTGTTCAAGGTGAATTCTGTTTTGAGATATTTCACTTTCGCCTATGGCTTCTAAAGAAGGGTGCTGGTAAGCAAGGGGTTGCAATAACCAGTCAAGGGGCCATCGCTGAGTGTCTTCTTCAAATAGCCATGTTTTTAAGTCTGCATAAGGTAGTGTTATGGTGTTTTCAAGATAAAGATTTGCTGCGACATGCAAATACCGTTCACGTTTAATCTGTAGTTCACCGAGTAATTTTTGAGCATTAAGGATGTCAGTGTCTTGTTCAATTTTAAGCGGCGGAATGTATTGGCCGCGCTGTAAGGCTTGCTGCCAAGCGCCGTGATCATGAACTTTTATATCAGGGCTATTTTTTAGTTTATTGAGTGCGTCATTAAGGACGGTGTTATTTTCGTCAAGCTCGATCACATGGAAGGGGGAAAGCGCTTCACCTTGTTTTAATAGGTGGAGATAGTGTGATCTTTTAGGTAGTGAGGTCGGTGTATCTTCGTAGCGAAGATCGTAAGGGTCGGCATTGATGTGTTCGAATATGATGTACTCAATTTGGTACCAGTTTTCATCAGATTCTTTAGCTTGGGATAATGCTGGAAAAAATGTCGACAAGGTAATAATGATAACCATTAGGGTAGCAGTATATAGATATGTCTGGTTATAAGATTCGTTTGGGAGTTTCAGCACGAATTTGAATGCCTTATCTGTTAGTCGCAGGTTGATAGCATGGAATTCTGCATATCTTAACACCGTGTTTTTATAAAGACACGGTGATCGAGAAAATAAACAGTTAAGAGGAAAAGAAATCGCCTATATAGTCATTCAGAGCGGTATTATGTTCTTTTGATTGTTTTTTTGTTTGGGGGTTAATATTTTCTACGTAAGAGATTGCGTTATCTTTATCATAGTTTTCGGTTTCAATAACGGTTATTTTTTGGTCGTCTATAGGTGCACTATCTAAGACTTTCTGAGATTGTGATGTTTGTTTGATAACTCTATAGATAGTTAAAAAAACTAAGCAAACCGTCAGAGCTTCAAAAATATGAATCCAATTATTAGTAAACAAACTAAACCTTCCCAAACTTAAAAATCAGTTGAATGATCTTACCAAGAAATGAGCTTGTGTTCATTTGTAAGGATGTGATTTTACAATGTTTTTAATATATAGGTACCAGCTTAGTTTAGATAAAGAAGTAAGAATGTTCAAAGTTAAAACTAGTAAGTCGAATACTGTTTGTTTATTTCACTGCATCAGGTAGGGGTCTGATTGTTCTGTATCGGTCAATAAATGTACGGGAGCCTTTTTTTGAGTGTTGTGGTAAGATCGCGCTCTTTTTTGTATGTGGTACGGTCAACCTGGGAGATATGGGTGTTATGAGTGAAGTCAAAGAGAATAAACGGGTTGGCATGATTAGTTTGGGGTGTCCTAAAGCATTGGTTGACTCGGAGCGAATCCTGACACAGCTAAAGGTTGAAGGTTATGACGTGGTCCCCAGTTATGAGGATGCGGATGTGGTGGTGGTAAATACGTGTGGTTTTATCGACTCAGCTAAACAGGAATCACTTGAGGCAATTAATGAGGCGATGAATGAAAATGGCAAAGTTATCGTCACTGGCTGTATGGGTAAAGGAAGTGATGCGGAAACTATTATAAAAGAGAATCCAGGTATTTTGAGTGTAAGTGGTCCTGCTGATTATGACTCTGTTATGGGGGCTGTTCATGAATATATACCTCCGCAAGACATCTCTGATGATCAAGATCCTAATCACTATAGTGATCTTGTGCCTGCGCAAGGAGTCAAACTAACGCCCAAACATTATGCTTATTTGAAAATTTCAGAAGGTTGCAATCATCGTTGTAGCTTTTGCATTATTCCGCATATGCGAGGGGATTTAGTGAGTCGACCCATTTCAGATGTGGTTAAAGAGGCTAAGCTTCTTGTTGAAAGTGGTGTGAAAGAGTTATTGGTTATTTCTCAGGATACCAGTGCTTACGGTGTTGATGTTAAATACAAGTTAGATTTTTCAGAAGGTAAGGCGCTTGAAACGCGTATGCAGGATCTGGCTGTGGCTCTGGGTGAGCTAGGTGTATGGGTCAGAATGCATTATGTTTACCCTTACCCTCATGTTGATAAAATGATTCCCTTGATGGCTGAGGGGAAAATTCTACCTTATCTGGATATTCCTTTTCAGCATGCCAGCCCTAAAGTGTTAAAAGCAATGAAACGGCCAGCTCATAGTGAGAAGGTTCTTGATCGCATTCGTTCTTGGCGTGAAATATGTCCGGAGTTGACGATTAGAAGTACTTTTATCGTTGGTTTCCCTGGTGAGACTGATGAGGATTTTCAGATACTATTAAACTTTCTGGAAGAAGCGCAGTTGGATCGGGTGGGTTGCTTTACTTATTCCCCTGTAGAGGGTGCTCCTGCAAATGAATTGCCAGATCAGGTACCAGAAGATATTAAGCTTGAACGTCAGCAGCGCTTTATGGAGACTCAGGCAATCATTAGTGCTAAGCGCTTGCAAAGTAAGGTGGGAACAAAGCAGTTAGTGCTTGTGGATGAAGTGACGCCAGAAGGCGCTGTTGCCAGAAGCATGGCTGATGCCCCTGATGTTGATGGCTGCGTCTTTATCGACGGCGCAAGTCACTTAAAAACGGGTGATTTTGTTATTGTCGAAATCGAAGAAGCTGATGAATATGATATGTGGGGGCATTTGCTTGAAGGTTAGTTTTTTAAGCATAGGTTATCGCGTTTAGGCGATCATGGTAGTCTAAATGTGGTACTTGATTGAAAGAGGATAGTAATACCTTGTCTTTGCGTAAGTAAATATCTGTCATGCTGCTATTGTGGATCTGAAAGTTTAGATCAATCATTTTTTGATTACTTACTTCCAGAACTTGTTTGAGGAGCATGGCAATAGCGCCGCCTGAGCTCACTAGCCAAACTGTCCCTTCTTTATTCTCCGTTTGTAGGCTTGATAGCGCCTGAACTATTCGAGATTCAAATTCTAGCCATGTTTCTCCTTGATAGTGGCCGAGTTCATTACGCGACCACGCTAGCATTGATTTCTTTAATAATGAAAAAAAGTTTTTTGGAGACTTATCTATAGGCATCATCTCAGGATGTTGTAATAGAAAAGCTTCGATTATTTTCTTGAATTCGAATTCATTCCAATCTTTGTTTTGCTCAACTGTAAGTGTTGAATTGAATTGTTCAAGAATACCATTCACTGTTTCATGGTGACGTGTAAGTGTGCCGCATATGATGCTGCTTGGCATTAAACCGCGCTTTTCTAAGTGCTGCCCTAGCCAGGATGACTGTTGATGGCCTAGTGTTGAAAGTTGGTCGTAATTGCTGCTGCCAAATGATGCCTGTGCGTGTCTGATCAGAATAAGTCGTGTCATAGGTAGGTTCATCTAAAAACTAATAGAATACAAAAAAAGTATCCTCCATTGAAATATATTTTGTGAATAGCGAGTAATTCACAGAAATGATCTAGAAGAATTTTGTCTGCTGAAAGTATGTGAGTAATAAGAAAGGTTTTTTTATTTATTCAAGTTTAAGAGAGTTTAGGTTGTGATCTACTTCCTGAATTAGTGTAATAAGTTGTAAGTGGCAGGTTAGGTATAACGATAAATGATATGCGGCTAGATCGTTAAGTTATGTAGCGATAGAGTAGAATCTAGTTGAAGGAATGCACGTAAATACAGGCGTTTAAGGAATTAAGTGAATTCTAATTTAGTCCCTAAATATTTATGACTGTTACAGTTTATTAACGGATTATTTTAAGTGTGTTGTTTATGTTTAATTGATCTAAGTGGCAGCAATCTTTGTAAGAAAAATAGGTAATACTATCAAGATGTGTATTCATCCTGAAAGGAGGGCTTTGCCATGTTTTATCGTGGTTCGGTGTTTATTTTATGTATATTTTTGGCAGCCTGCGCATCAAAAGAAACCTTAGTTCAGGATGTCGATAGTCTTCCGCCTACCGCTGCGGGTGAAGTGGGTGCTGAGTTAAAATTTTGGTCAGGTGTTTCAGGTAAAAGTATTCGCACGTTAACTCGGAACTCAAAGTACCCAACAGAATTTACAGCTAGTGAGCCTGTTGTAGAGGTGGATTATTTAGACTCTAAAGGCGATAAATATGGGCAGCGAATTAGTGGTTTGCTTGAGGTGCCTGAGACAGGGGAGTATGAATTTTGGGTGAGTGCTGATGAAAGTGCTGAGGTTTGGGTATCTAGTGATGATAAGCCTATTAATAAGCGGCTTGTTGCCTTGGTGAATAAACCATCGGGTTATAAAGTATTTGATCGCTATACGTCTCAAAAGTCAGCGCCGCTAAATCTAGAGCAGGGTATACGCTATTTTGTCGAAATTTTTCACAAAGATAATACCGGCGCAGATTATCTTAATGTTTCCTGGAAAGGGCCAGGGTTCGAATTAGTAACCTTAAGTAGTCAGAATTTAAAGGCTTATCAGCAAGAGGTGGTGGGTGAGACGGTTTATCAGGAAGGTTACCATATTGGTTATCAGTCGGGTCGTCATCTTTCTACATATGATTTAACTTACCCTGCACCAGATACTGATGGCGATGGCTTACCAGATTTCTATGAGTCAATATTGGGTTTTGATATAAATGACCCGTCCGACGCGCAGACAGATGCAGATGAAGATTTATTGACCGCACTTGAGGAGTATTTACTCCAAACAAATCCTGCCGATAGTGATAGTGATGGTGACGGCCTACCCGATGGTTACGAGCTTGTTTATGGTCTATCAGCTACCGATCCAAATGATGCGTGGATGGATATGGACGGTGATGGTGTTTCTAATATTGATGAGTATGTAGCCGGCAGCTTGTTGGATGATGGTAATGATGTACCCGCTGTCATAGTTGAGCCTCAAGTGACATTAAGCTGGGTAGTACCTACGCTACGGGAGAATGGTAATCCATTATTGTTTAGTGAAATTCAGAGCTACAAACTTTATGCAGGCGAGTCTGCTGGTAGCTTAAGTTTAAATATGACTGTGGATGATCCCGCTGTAGTGAGTGCAACTTTGACGGGCTTGACTGATGCAACCACTTACTTTGCCATTAGTACCGTGACAATAGAGGGTCTTGAAGGGGCTATATCGTCGGTAATCAATACCCTCGATACTTCAAGTTCGGACACGGGTTCAACAGGCGGCACGGGCTCAACAGGTGGCACGGGTTCAACCGGCGATACGGGTTCAACAGGCGGCACGGGTTCAACCGGCGATACGGGCTCAACAGGCGATACGGGTTCAATCGGCGATACGGGCTCAACAGGCGATACGGGTTCAACAGGTGATACGGGCTCAACAGACGATACGGGCTCAACAGGTGATACGGGTTCAACAGGCGATACGGGTTCAACAGGTGATACGGGTTCAACAGGTGATACAGGTTCAACAGGCGGTACGGGCTCAACAGGCGATACGGATAGCGGTTCGGGGACAGTCGTTTTAGATCCTGACCCAGTAGTATCTGATAATCAAGTTACCCTAGTTTGGACTGTTCCTACGCAACGGCAAGATGGAAGTGCGTTATTATTTAGTGATATTCAAGCTTATAATCTTTACGCAGGAGAAAGTAGCAGTGGTTTAAGTTTGAAAATGATCGTGAGTGACCCAGCAGTGGTGAGTGCTACCTTAACTGGCTTGACTGAAGCAGTCACTTACTTTGCTATTAGTACCGTGACAACAGGGGGGTTTGAAGGAGCTAAGTCGTCGGTGATCAATGTCCTTGATTCTTCTAGTACAGATACGGGTTC
>Ga0209290_1000792_pt1 | contig 19512 bp, 17 predicted proteins | sample EN1Hudsemesocosm_2_FD_184632 | JGI IMG/M metagenome (GOLD analysis project Ga0209290, IMG submission 184632) | Methane-oxidizing microbial communities from mesocosms in the Hudson Canyon - EN10B Hudson Canyon (SPAdes) (version 2) | ecosystem: Environmental > Aquatic > Marine > Cold seeps... | reverse complement strand
TTTTAACGGTGACGGGGACAATTTCTGCTTTTAGCTGACTGGCTTCGATGGCCGCTTTTGCGCGTGTTAGAGACTGGATGGCATAGTTATCCATGTCTTCACGGCTATAACCTTTTTTGTCGGCTACTTCTTGAGCGAATGCGCCCATTAGACGGCCTGTTTCAGCATCTTCCAAGCCATCAAGGAACATGTGATCCATTGCCTGGTCACCATGACCCATGCGGAAACCTTTACGCGCCGTCGGTAAAATATAAGGCGCGTTAGTCATAGATTCCATGCCGCCTGCGATCATGATGTCGTTAGTGCCCGCTTTGATCAGATCATGTGCAAACATGGTGGCTTTCATGCCAGAACCACATAATTTGTTGATCGTCGTTGCGCCAGTCGCATCGGATAAACCCGCTTTGCGCATTGCCTGACGTGCAGGGCCTTGCTTAAGGCCAGCAGGTAGAACGTTACCCATGATGACTTCTTGTACATCTTCAGGCTTGATGCCTGCGCGCTCAACAGCTGCTTTGATTACGATAGACCCTAACTCAGGTGCTGAAACAGCAGAAAGACTACCTTGGAAACCACCCATAGGGGTACGAACACCACTTACAATAACAACAGAATCTTGCTTAGACATTTATGCCTCACTTGCTTAAAAAAGGCGGCTGCGCCACCACTTTCCCTACTTAATTTTCGCAGGATTGAAAAACAGGACGCGGATTTTAACAAAAAACGGGCTAATGAACCAATTTTTGCTTTATTGCTATTAATTTGGCGGGAGAAGGTCGGGCGGGAAGTTAATGACCTCAAGGTCATCAGGTATGACCTTGAGGAAAGATATTTTATTGCGGTACTTGCTTAAGCCGATAGTCTCTTTCTGGAAACTGTTAGGCCTAGTAGGCCAAGGCCTAATAGAGCGAGAGTGCCAGGCTCAGGTACTTCAGTAGGCGAATTACCGAACTCTGTGATATGGCTGATTTCCAAATCATCAGAAGGGATGTTCCAGCTTTCGTTTCTTTCATTGCCATTATGGTCGCCATCGCCATCAATTAGCAAAGATGCGTCAATAACGCCCCAAGAATAATCATTTAAATTTTCAAAAAGTGCCATGCGTCCGGCATTTTTAATTAAATAGAAGCCGGGGCCTGACTCAAGAGCAAAGGTGAATATGCTTGAGTTGTCGGTTGAAAAATACTCTACACCCTCAAATTTCAAATCTTCGTTTGCAGCGAAGCTTGTGCCTAAAGTAAGATTAACCCAGTCCACTTCAGCTTGAAGGCCGTTTACTTTATCGGCTTGAGCTTCGATATAGTCTACTGAACCTACATCAGTGCCATTCAATGACCCTGCATTGGTGTCGTCAATGACATAACTCCATGCGGTACTGACTGCACCTAGTGATAGCGCTAACGTTAAGGTTGCCTTCGTTATAATTTTTTTCACGTTCTAACTCCTATTAAATAGTACTTAATGTATGCAATCGACAATGTGCATGATTATGTAATAATTAAGCAAGAAGTAGGCCTTAATCTCCTCTATCAAGGATAATTAATGGCTTAGACATGTCTCTTAGAAAAGCTATATTCCTATTGTGTATAAAAAACTGACGCTTTATTATTTTTTTGTGACCTAGTTCCGGGGAATGATGGGCCATTTTTCCATAGTCTTTAATGTTTTCCTCATGATTTTGCCATTCGCGGTGCGCGGGAAATTATTCATGAAATAGGCCTTTTTGGGGACCTTATACTGGGCGAGATGCATGGCGGAGAATTCAAGGAGCGCAGCTTCCTCTAAGTTTGAATTCTCTTTTAGTATGATGCATACCACTACCAGATTTTTATCGATATCAACATTTTCTTCCAAGGCGACGCAATCTGCAATGTCAGGGTGCGTTTTGATCACTCGCTCGATTTCATGAGGCGATATCCGAAAGCCGAAGCTGTTGATGATGTCATCGCGGCGACCATGGAACCAGATATAACCGTCTTTATCCCGTCGGGCATAATCGCCGGTGAGAAAATACCCTTGTTGACGGCTTTCTTGGGTTGTTTCGGGTAAATTCCAGTATTCGATGAACAGCCCCGGGTCATCTAAATTGATGCATAACATACCTTCAGCTTCGTCTTCGACGGGTTGCATATTTTCATCAAGTAAATAAATCTGGTGTCCAGGCTGAGGGAAACCCGCTGAGCCGGGGCGTATGGGTTTTGAAGGGTGTTGCGATAGATAATAAGAGCATTCTGACATACCAATCGCTTCATATATATCTTGCTTGAAGCGTCGTTTCCAGGCTGCCAACATTTCATCGGAAAGGTGCTCGCCAGCACACATGCAGTGTCGTAATGAAGGGGTATCTGAGGCTTTAAAATCTGTCTTCTGAATAATTTGGCGGTAGATGGTGGGCACGCCGATAAAAATAGTGCACTGATGTTTGGCAATTAATTTGGGCCAGCTTGAGGCATCATTTGGGCCTTCATACACGACCACAGTTTTGCCTAAATAGAGCGGGTCCATCATGGCGGTGCCGAGTACGTAGGTCCAATTAAATTTACCTGAATGGAGGATCAGATCAGGTGAGCCTTCCTGATAGTCAAACCAGTGATAGGCAGATGGCAGGCGGCCAAGTAAAGCGCGGTGGGCATGCAAAACGCCCTTTGGGTAACCTGTCGTACCGGATGTGTATACTAGGTAAGCCGGGTCATCTGCTTTGGTTTTTACGGCAGTAAACGCGCTTGCCTGCTTGTTTAGAAGGTGGCTGAAATGCATGACTTTGGGAGCATGGCCTTCATCAATACTATCTTGATCATCTCTCTCTTCATTAATACTGGTATCAATTAAAATGACATATTCGATAGAACGATGAATATCCTTAAGTTGGGTTGAACCGCTAAGTAGTTTGTTGTACAAAACGGTATTGGTAATGAGTGCTTTAGCGCCAGAATCTTTAGCAATATAGTTTAGCTCTTCTGGCGTCAGTAAAATTGAGCTGGGTACGGCAATGGCGCCGAGCTTTAATATGCCGAAAAACGACACCGGAAACTCAATACAGTTTGGCAGCCACAGCATGACCCTGTCTTGTTGCTTAAGGCCTAGTTTGTTTAAAGCATTGGCGACACGATTTGAATTAGATGCAAGTTCAGCATAAGTCGTAACTTGGCTGTCCTGTTCACCTTGATCCACAATGATCGCTGTTTGTGAGTCTGAAAACCCATTTACTTTAGGTTTAGTACAGGCGACGCCAATATTGAAGTACTCAGGATTGAAGTACTCGGGAAGTGGATTTTTAGTGCCCATTTGGTCATCGCCCCTGTTTATTTTTCAATTTTACTAAGGTTGCTTACTATTGTTTATAACTATGCATTAAGGTCAAGAATGATCTTGCCTATATGTGCATTACTTTCCATTAGCGTATGTGCTTGCGTCGCCTGAGCAAGCGGGAATACCTTGGCGATGACTGGCTTGATAGTGGTGCTTTCTTGAGCATTCTCTAGAGCGTCGTTTTTGTCGTTCTTGTTAATATAAAACGGCCAGATTTTCTCTTGCAATTGTTGCGCAATTTTTTGTTTGGTTTCATTGGATTGCGGACGCAAAGTTGAACCCGTTACCGTGAGCCTTTTAAGCATAATGGGTAAAAAATTCACTTTGGCGACAGGGCCCTGAAGGTAGGCAATGTTGACAATACGGCCTTCTACCGCGGCTAGCTTTAGGTTCTTCTGGATATATTCACCACCGACCATATCTAGAATGACATCCACACCCTTTTTGCTGGTCGCGGCTTTCAATACTTCTAGGTAGTCTGCTTCATGATAATTGATGGCCAGCTCTGCACCGAGTGCCAAACATGCGTCGCACTTCTCCTGGCTACCTGCCGTCGCAAAAACACGTGCGCCCATTGCTTTAGCCATTTGAATCGCGGTGGTGCCAATGCCGCTGGAACCGCCGTGTACTAAAAAGCTTTCACCTGCTTTAAGTTGCGCGCGGTCAAAAATATTCGACCAAACCGTGAAATTTGTTTCAGGTAACGCGGCGGCTTCAATCATTGAAAGCCCTTCAGGGATAGGTAAGCACTGTCCCTCAGGAACGGTGACATACTCTGCATAACCACCGCCATTGGTAAGTGCACAAACTTTATCGCCGACTTTCCAGTTGCTGACTTTGCCGCCTGTTTCAATAACCTCACCAGACACTTCTAACCCCAGTATGGGGGATGCGTCAGCAGGGGCGGGGTAGTTTCCTTGTCGTTGAATAACATCAGGGCGATTTACACCCGCTGCCGCCACTTTTATGAGCACCTCGTGGTGCTTTATTTCGGGCATGTCAGTGTCGGCTAATGTGAGCACTTCTGGCCCACCAAATTCAGGCGTATTGATGTATTTCATAGGGCTCCACAGTTTGATAATGATGAATGAATGAGAAAGTATAGATCTAATAGACGTTTTTAGGCCGTTTTGCTTAAACAGTATACAGTTTGAAATATTTTATTTAGGTCAATAAATAGCAATATGATATTTTATGTAGCCCAAATGCAAGGCTGCTGGTGCAATATTGGAAGTTTGCACTTTGATAGGGATGGCATATTAGCACTATGCTCAGCGATACAAAAAGTGTGAAAACGGCATTTTGTAGTTTGAATCAAATTTAAGGGAAGGGTATAGCGTGAATATTGCGATTATTGGCTCAGGTATTTCAGGGCTTTCATCTGCATGGTATGCAAGTAAGGCAGGGCACCAGGTTAGCGTATTTGAGAAGGATGTTCGATTTGGTGGGCATGCCATTGAATTGAGTATACCGTTCAAAGGGAAAAAAGTAGCGGTAAACCCAGGTTATGATCTGTGTAATAAAGTCGTTTACCCAAAATACGTAAATCTACTCGAGGAATTAGGTTTAGATATTCAGCCTTGTGAGTTTTCTTATTCATATCGTAATCTACAGGATTGCGAGAGTGAGGATGAGCGGACAAAGACCTTACCTGCATTCCAAAAAGCAGCAAATCTAAAGCAATTCTTTAGACCTGATTTTCTGCGTTTAGCGCTCACGACCTTTAAATTATCCAAAAAAATAGATCAATTTCTTGCTGAGACAAATAAGAAAAATATTTCATTTTATAGTTTTGTTCAGAATGCCAATGTCCCTCAAGATTTAATTGACAGCTTCTTTGTGCCTGTTAGCGCCCGCCCCTGGGGTGTGAGAGCAACAGATATGCGCGATATGCCTGTTACAGTCATATTAGATTGGATAAATAAATTACAGATATTCACACCTAGACCTGCACAAATGTATAAAAACACCGGGGGTGTGAAGCATTATATTGATACTTTTGTGACGTCGTTAAGAGCGCAGGGTGTTAGCCTTCAGAGTCATGCTGAAGTGAGTAAAATTATTCGTGTGAATAATCAGGTTCGTATTCATTTTAGTGACGGTAATGTGAAAGAGTTTGATGGTGTTGTAATCGCCAGTAATGCAAAAATAGCAATGAACTTGCTGGATAGACCGACGGCAGATGAGCAGCGAATATTCAGCTTGTTCAGGTATCAGAAAAATAATGTGATAGTGCATTCTGATGAGCGGGTGATGCCGAAAGAGAAAAGTAAGTGGCGTTATTTTAATATTGTTTATAACCCTGCTAATCATGAAACATTCAGTACAATGTGGTTTGGGATAGACAAGGACCTACCTGTGTTTAGTACTAATTCCAGGGAAATGCCTTTTAAACCGGAGAAAATTCACGCCGAGTTTAGGTTTGAACAGCCTATTTTTGACCAGAATACAATCATGGCTCAAAGCTTGTTAGCCGGGATTCAAGGCGATAATAATACCTGGTTTTCTGGCGTTTATTGTCAAGGGCACGGCCATCATGAGAGCGGCGTGGAAAGCGGTCATCGAGTGGCAAAAAGTATTGATGCCCGGTCTAAAGTTCGCAGTGCTGAAAAAAGAGAAATGAATGCTGAGGAAGTGTGTGTGAGTTAGGCATAACACAGCTATGTTTTAAGCGGGAATCCCAGTCGCAGACTTGGGCAATAGGACACTTTAAGAAAAAGACTCTTTCATTTGAATAGGTTTATTGCTTAAGCGTGTGTCGTTATAGTAAACACTGTCTAATTTGGAGTTGTTTGTTATGAACGTTGTTGAAGCCCTGCACACGCGACGTAGTATTCGTCAATTTGAAGACCGTGAGATTCCTGCGGATATTCTCAATCGGGTGATTCAGCATGGGCTACAGTCACCGAGTGGCTGCAATGTGCAGCCTTATCGTATTGCAATTGCATCGGGTGATATCAAAAATCAAATTAAGCAGGATTTGAGCGCCAAGTTTGAAAAAGCCAGTAAGGTGCAGCGTTTACTTCTACCCTTGAAAATATGGCAGGGTGTGACAGGTGGGGTGTTACCCGATGGCGACTACAACCCGGATGTGAAATATCCGGCGGAGCTGAAAAGTCGGAAGATTGAATGTGGCATGGGCTTGTATGACACCTTAGATATTGAACGAAAAGACTACGTAGCACGAACAGCCCAAATGAGGCGTAACTTTGAATTCTTTGACGCGCCTGTGGTGATCTTTCTGTTTATGAACGACAAGCTGGGTCATTATAGTGCATTGGATACCGGCATCTTTATGCAATCTTTGATGCTGGCAGCCGTTGAAGAAGGCTTGGGTACTTGCCCGCAGGCCGCATTAGCGACCTGGGGTAGTCCGATTAAGAAGCATTTTAATCTCGAGACGGATTACAAATTACTCTGCGGCATATCTTTGGGCTACCCCGCAGAGCATGTGGTGAATACCTATCAGCCAGAAAAAAGATCACTTGAGAGTGTGAGTCTAAGTGCGAAGGCTTAGTCTAGCCTGGTATCAACTAAGCGGGCTTTTTTTTTTCGTAGAAAAAAACTAGTTATCAAGACAAGTAAGATCAAGGTGAATAGCACAAGGTAGAAACTGGGTATATGCAGACCTTGCACGAGTAGCCTTTCATTAGCCTCTAAGGCGGCCCATTTGTGCTCACTCGCTTGCGCAAACTCATCGTTGGCAAAAATTTCGGCGATATCTCGACGGCTCCGGTACTTAACAATGACTATTCTGTCCCATGCACTTGATTCATCATGGGTCCAGTTGCTACCAAATATCGGGTGAGAACCATGGCTTGCGAGCAAGGGGAGCATGACTTTGCTGAAGCGATCAAAGGCCGCTCGGCCATTGTCATCGATATAAATCTTGGCCCCTTCAGAGCCAGGGGCATATTGAGCCATAGGATGATAGCGGTATAAGTTAACCGTATAGAAAGGCTGGCCATCATCACTTTCAAGAAAACTTCTGAGCGCTTTTAGGTCGTGCCTGCCACCGGGTGAATGACTTTGCTGTTGAATAGTCGACATCAGATTTTCGACTTCAGCACTTGAGAGAGGAGTGCTGCTGCCATGGTACCAAATTAAAAGTGCCATTAAAGGCGCAATCAAAATACTGATGACGAGGTTTCTCTTAGACATTATTGGTTCCTATTTTTTGCTAGGGTTTATATTTGGAATATATTATTCACTTGCATTTAACAAGTAGAATAAGATGCGTACTTGTAATTTGCAAGTGCTATTGTTTAAATAATAGGATGACTGATAACTCAAAAGACCTACGTTCAAATTGCCCGATTAACTTTGCAGTGGAAACCTTTGGTGATAAATGGACACTGCTAGTGATACGTGACCTTATGTTTAAGGGAAAGCGTTATTACGGCGATTTTTTAGCATCTGATGAAAAGATATCAACGAATATCTTAGCGGATAGGCTGCAGAAATTAGAATCCAATGGCGTGGTGAGTAAATCTTCCGACCCTGAAAATGGTTCGAAATATATTTACTCGCTGACCGAAAAAGGCAAAGCTTTATTGCCGGCAATGGTAGAGGTAACCGCCTGGAGTGTGCAATTTGATTCGCTCACCAATACGCCTGATGATTTTATGAGGTTTTATAATGCCGACAAAAATGGCTTGATAGAGATGTTTAGGTCAAAATTGGATAAGTGATTTTGACCTAAAACTTATGGGGGACTGTGTGATGACCAAGGGAAACTGATCTTACAGTTTCAACTTTAGGCTTTAATCTATACTGACAATACTACTTTAACTTAAGCGTTCGCTTTAAGCTGCTCAGCCCCATGTAAGAATTTCGATTAACCTCGAATAAGTGCCAAAGAACGAGATTTTTTCAAATAATTGATGGCCCCTATTTTTGGTGTTCAGAAACTGGAATATCTAGTGATAACTATTGCATATTTAGGTTATTGCCGACTAAAGGAAGCCCATCAACTAATACGGTGCTTTCTCCATCGATTGATCGCACATCTATTTCTACGATAGTTGCTGAAAAAATAGCCGCAGTACTTTCACTACCTCCACTATTGCCAGAATCGAAACTTGATTCTTCAGTTTCACCGCCACTGCCACCACATGCAGTCAAGGTCATTATTGAGCACAAAATCAGATAATTAAAAGTCTTCATGTTATTTTCCATCAATCTACAAATAGATTCTTAAAGCTTGAGTTAGAAATCGTAGACAACTAAAAACACTGTTGTGCCCGCTGCCAGTCCATATGAGTTGTCTGCTGATAACAGCAAGCGTTCATTGTTTGTCTGATAGGAACCACGTCCTATTAAAAAGTCCTCACTATCGACTACACCATCATTATTTTCATCCACGTATAATCGAACAGCACTAACGCTTTCGCTTTCGTCTCCAGAGCCTTCCGCTTGCAGTGTAATAGAATGTAGTTCGTTGGAATCATCATCGCTTTGAAGGCTAAACTTTGCTATGACAACGTTCTTAGCTGACGGAGAAACTGTTTTTGTTTCGGGTGTTACCTCAACCGTGTCAATAACTTCTATCGCATCTTGATTGCTCACCAGCTGGATACTAGCAATCACCGGCAAATGATCTGAAGCCGACTGGGTTGTCGCATTGTCAATCACCGAAGAACTAAGAGGGTTAGCAGAGCCCGCTAGCATAAGTATCCAATCAATACCTATTTTGACTTCTTCATTAACCAATGCCCAAGTATCGTCAAGATTAGTTGCATTGGTTTCTCCGGAAGCCAAAGGGGTTTGTTCTAGCAAAAATGCCATAGTATCCGTATTGCTATTTGCATTAAGATCTCCGACAACGAGCGCAGCACCACCATACTCGATCGTGTTTTCGGATATGGCTGCTACCAAACTGCTTGCATGAGATTGATTCACTTCTTCTGCTGTATAACCTTCAGGCAAATTGTCTACGGAAGTAGATTGTGCGCAAAACTGGGTATTGTAAACAGTAAAGCGTTGTCGAGAGACTAACTCTTCCAAGACGACGTAATTAATATAACGTTCCCTTACGCACGATAGCATATCGTTAACATCAGTTGTGCCACTCGCGATAATATCAAATCGATTTTTCTTTATGAGTATAGGGTTACTATTATTTGTTGTTTCAGCAAAAGTGTAGAAGTCGTAGTCAACGCTAAGACGGCTTTCAAGGTCAGGCAAGGGAATTGCTCCGCCTTCCTGTAAGCCAATGACATCAGGCATTTGAGCGTCAATTGTTTCGGCGATTAGATCTGCTCTTGTACTATCCAAATTCAAACCACTTACGTTATAGGTCATAATATTGATAATCGACGGGTTACTGCCATCAAGCCGCTCACTTGCTAACATCGGCCGATCAAAAGGATAGATTTCTGTTTCGACTCGCGGGTCTGTCAACGCATTCCCTAAAAAGTCAGCTATGTTGGCTTGCATATTTTCAGACGAAGAAGCAAGAGAGAGGGTGCTATAATCGACATCAACGTTATTCTCAGTTGGGATGGCAGTCTGATGCTCTGTAAATTGAACATGATCTGAGGTCAGGTCATCAGTGTTAGCATTATAGAAATCAATTGCATCCATCACATCTGTTATCCCGCCAGTGTGCATCAGTGCTTTGCGCAAACCTACATTTCTCAATGTCGGTGTTCTAAATCTCCCTCGGTCAGTTGATAGGCCCGTTGTATTTTCAAGTCCCAAATCATCCTCTGCGGGCCGCAGACCGATGTTGTAAAATTTATTGTCGCTAAACAACGGGGGGGTGTGACAATTGAGACAAACAGTATTATCTCTTAACATTTCCCATCCTGAGGTTTGAGTGCTCGTCAAGGCGGCGTCGTCGCCCGCCATATAGAGATCCCAAGGGGTCTGATCTGGCACTAAGGTGCGCTCATAGGTAGCAATGGCCATACCGATACGCGCTGCAGTGATGTCACTATCGCCAAACGCCGCATTAAACAAGGCTGCATAGTTTGAATTTGTTCTTAGCGCATTAGCCATGTCAGTGGGAATATTGGAGGCTAAAACCAAAGGCTGAACCTGCGCTAGTTTATCAATAACCTCTTGCCAGGTTCTATCTTCATGGGCCATTTCAACACTACTAAGAATCGGACCCACCGCTTGACTTTCTAATGCACCACCACTTGCAATAATCACCTGACTATTATCTTGTGGGTCAAGAAATTGTGAAGTAGCACGCCCATCCCAAAATAGGGAATCTGCATACATCGCTGCTATAAAGGAAGGGGACGCGCGTCCTGTTACCTGTGCCTCAAATCCAAACAAAGGGTCATTGACTGGATGGCCAGAAGCTGTAAGCCTAGCAATGCCTGGCGAGCCGACTAAATCATCATCGGTATTAAATACACCATCCGGCCCCGGATTTTCCCCCAGCCGAGGGTCACTGCCTCCCGCTGAGGGCCTGTGACAAGTTCCGCAAGCGACAGTATTGTCGCTAGAAAGCTGTTCATCCCAAAAAAGAATTTTGCCTAAAACTCTTTTTGTCTCGGTTATAGGGTTTTCGTTGGGCGTGATAACGGGATCAAGCTCGGCCACCGATAATATGGAGAAGGAGAATAGACATATTGTCGAGAGGCTATTTAATAGTATTTTTTTCATATAATGCTCTAGCTTGATTAATAACTCATTGCCCAAGCCTAAAACAGAAATATGCAACAAAAAGTCAAAATTTGTTTTTTCTGTATCAATTACGTGACATCACCCTTATCTAAACTATACGCTAGCAGAGTCTCATATTCAGGTGAATCAGGTGTGAAAATACAGACCAAACTTATTGCTGCTTTAATGACGGCGGGGGTTCTTCTAGTCGTAGCAATGTTATTACTTATTCGATGGGCCGTTAACGAAGGGATGTTAGAGTACGTCAATCAAAAACAACAACAGAAACTTCAACCTGCTGTGGCGCATTTAGCAGAGGTTTATCGCTCTGACGGAGGCTGGCAAGCTTTAAGAGAAAACCCAAGTCTATTACGTTCGATTATGATGGATAACTATGCAGGTCTGGCGGGGAATCAATCCAGGCGTATGTCTCGGACTAATCGTATAGAACGTATGCAAAGAAGGCAGCAAACATACGGAAATATATCCCCAAGAAAACATTCCTCTTTAGAACGTAAACCTATTGCCACGCTGTTCGATCAAGAGCGCAAACCGTTGGTAGGCATACTGAAGTATCAGGATGCTGCCAGTCTCGTTATTAAGGCCGATGATAAAATTGTCGGTTGGCTGGGAGTACCCAAACTGCTACAAATTTCAGAAGGCTTTGAGCTTCAGTTCGTAGAACAGCAGCATAAAGTCATCACTTATATTGCACTGATCATTTTTGTTGTGGGTGTGCTGATAGCCATACCTTTGGCGCGTCATTTTATAGTCCCTATTAAGCATATTGTAAACACTACTTTCGACTTGACTCAAGGTAAGTATGGTAAGAAGAAACTATTGGTCCGAAAAGATGAATTAGGCGAATTAGCCAAATATATAAATGACCTCTCCTTTAAGCTTAAATCGATCGAAGATAGCCGTAAGCACTGGTTAGCTAATATATCCCACGAACTAAGAACACCCGTCACTATCTTAAGAGGAGAACTTGAAGCTATCGTAGACGGTATCAGAAAGGCCAATAAAGATAATGTAAGAGCTGCGCATACTGAAGTCATACATCTTCAGAAACTCATCGAGGATTTACATGAGTTGACGATCGCTGACATTGGAGCACTTCAATATCAAAAAACAGATGTTAATTTTAATTCTTTATTGAGTTTTATTTGTGATACCCATATCAGAATGATAGAACGCTGTGCACTACAGTTAAAAGTGGACATACCAGATACACCTGTCGTCCTATGGGCAGATCCAAATAGACTCCTTCAACTATTTAACAACCTCTTAAACAATTGTGAGAAATACTGTAATAAAGGGTCGACCATCGGAATCCGCTGCCTGCATTCTGATGGATATGTAACTATAATCGTAGAAGATAGCAGCCAAGGCGTACCTGACAATGAGTTAGGAAGGCTATTCGATCATTTGCATAGAGTGGAGCAGTCGAGATCTCGCAACATAGGAGGAAGTGGACTTGGCTTGGCAATTTGTAAAAAAATTGTTGAGGCGCATGATGGAGAAATTCATGCAGAAAAATCCTCTTTAGGCGGCTTGGCTATTGTTAGCAAATTTCCAGAGTCTGTTGCGTCGAGCAGTAAAAAATGAATAATTTAGTACTAATTGTTGAAGACGAAAAACTTATAGCAAATCTCCTCGCAGAGTATTTTAGAAACGATGGCTATGAGGTCCACTGTCTATTAGACGGTGGCAACGTTGTATCATGGGTAAAGAAAAATAAACCCGCCATCATAATACTTGACGTTATGTTACCTATAAAAGACGGAATGAGTTTATGCCAGGAATTACGTAAATTAACTAATGCAGTCATTATGATGCTAACAGCAAAAACGGATGAACTTGATCGATTGCTCGGTCTTAAATTGGGTGCTGATGACTATATTTGTAAACCTTTTGCCCCACTAGAAGTCGTGGCAAGGGCAAAAGCAGTACTCCGAAGAGTTAATGACGTCAACCTTGTAAAGGGTGATGATTTCACGCTAGACAGTAGTAGCTTTGAAGTACAGTGGAAAGGGTATGCCTTGAAGCTCTCGGCAATTGAATTTCATTTATTGAATTATATGAAGAACAACCATGGTCGGATATTTTCTCGGTCACAGTTAATGGACGTCATGTATCCAGATCGTCGAATAGTTAGCGAACGAACCGTTGATAGTCATATCAAGAAAATGCGAAAGAAACTTGAAAACACTTTTAACAACACTGATATCATTCAATCTGTTTATGGTGTTGGATATAAATTCGAAAGGCCGGAGTAAGTTAACTTATCGTCCTTACTGTTCTAAATATGAAATAATTATTGAACAACTTCCTACAGGTTGGTCTCAACCTGCCAGTGGATCAAATTTTATGATACAAGGTGATATTCACCAAATACCACCTGCTATATAATATTTCCACCCTCATTCAGCTAGCCAATGCGGGATTAAATATCGCGCGGGAAGACTTTGGCTCTGCTATAGCTCTTGGAACACCTTAAGCTAATGCCTGTCGATAAACTGAAGATTGATCGTGCATTTGTCCGCGACCTAGCGGTCAAGATCAAAGACAGCGCCATTGCCAAAAAAATTATGGATATGTGGACCTCCCAAACTTCACTAGACACGCGTTGATTCCAATAATTAAGCTTCTTTGTGCCTGTTAGTGCCCGCCTCTGAGGTGAGAGCAACAGATATGCGCGATATGCCGGCTACAGTCATATTAGATTGGATAGATAAATTACAGATATTCACATCTAGACCTTCACAAATGTATAAAAACACCGAGGGTGTGAAGCATTATATTGAAACTTTTGTGACGTCGTTAAGAGAGCAGGGTGTTAGCCTTCAGAGTCATGCAGAAATTAGAAACCAATGGCGTGGTGAGCAAATCTACCGACCGTGAAAACGGCTCGAAATATATTTACTCGCTGACCGAAAAAGGCAAAGCTCTATTGCCGTCAATGGTAGAGGTGCCGCCTGGAGTGTGTAATTTGATTCGTTCACCAATACGCCTGATGACTTTATAATGCCGATAAAAATGGCTTGATAGAAATGTTTAGGTCAAAATTGGATAAGTAATTTCGGCTAAACTGATGGTTACGACACGAGCAATCTTATCATGGTCTATAGTAATACCATGAACAGCGACATAGCACGGCAAACTTAATGTGGTGAAACTATGAATCTACTTAAATTGCTTTCTTTATTATTTATTTTTTCCTTAGCGCCTCTATGTGTAGTTGCCGGACAGGTCAGCTCCTCTCAGTCCAGTACCTTAGTCGCTGTCAGCGACAATGCTGTGAGCAAAAAAAAATTGCTCTTCGTTAATTCCTATCATAAAGGTTATCTATGGAGTGATAATATTGAAACTGCGCTCATGCAAACACTAGGGATTAAGGAAAATGTCGATGGGAGCTTCGATACGACACAAAGCCGTGTCCAGTTTAAAATTTTCAGAATGGATACCAAACTCAACCAATCTGAAGCCTTTAAAAAACAGGCTGCATTATCCGCAAAAACGATCATAGATGAATGGCGCCCCGACATAGTCGTCGCCTGCGATGACAATGCGTCAAAATATCTGATCGTTCCGTACTTTAAAAAGTCATCTATTCCTTTCGTATTCTGCGGTGTCAATTGGGATGCATCGGAATATGGCTTTCCGACGAGTAACATCACCGGGATGGTGGAGGTGGCCCCCACTCGCTACACAATCTCATTGCTGAGAAAATACGCTAAAGGCTCTCGAATAGGGTTTATTGGCGGTAATACCTTTTCGGAACGGAAAAATATTAGCTACATCCAATATAAAGAGAACATACCTGTCAGTGGTGGAAAACTCGTCGACAGCTTTGCCGAATGGAAGCAAGAATATCTCAAATTACAGAGTACGGTGGATATGCTTTTCTGGCTGAATCCTATTGGTATCGCGGGCTGGAATGACTCAGAAGCGATTTCGTTTATACTCGAGAATACACGTATTCCGACGGGGGCTATCTCGGATAATGAAATTCAATACGCGCTAATTGGTGCAACTAAAGTGGCAGCGGAGCAAGGTTTGTGGTCAGGTAAGGCAGCATTGCGAATTCTTGATGGGGAGTCCCCATCGAACATTCCTATCACTAGGAACAGGCACTCACAGCTATATATTAATAAGACATTGTCCAAGCAAATGGGGATTATATTCTCAGCGGAACTACTTGAACGGGCAAGCATCTTCTAATACGGATCATGACCGTTAAATTTAACTGAACAATGACTTAAAGCTATCGAAAACAAGACAGTCAGGACAAGCTTGCCCTGACTTTTAGTGACAGTTTCCTATTCGGGGGAAGCGCATTCTGAACGTGTAGGGTATTCACTGCAGCGAATTTTCCAAAGTAATTTAAGCGCTTTGGCATCGTGAATGCCTTCATCTTTAAGGGCTAAACGGATGTCATACTTAAATTTATCGAGCGCAATTTTAGTTTTATTCGTGGTTTTAATCCAGTACTTAGCAGGTATTTCTGCTTTTGAGTCTTTAGCCAGTTTATGAATGTCGCCAAGGCGAGACAGTATGTAGTCTCTCATTTGCTGGCCAAGATTATCTGAAAAACGATCCTTATGTGACACCAGTTGCATCATGCCGTAAAGCAGCTTCTCATCAATAATGCCGCCTTTTTCGCCTAGTCCATGGTATAGCTCAAAGACGTTATATCCGATGGGAACCATAGGTAATATATCGATATTGCCATTATTAAATTGACCCGAGAATGTGGCCAATGAGGTACCTACTGGTGATGCGCCTGCCATGTTGGCAAACTTCATTGCTTGTGGATCGTCGTTCAGAATAGAAATCTTCTTACCGCTGAACTCTTCAATGGTATCGACATTCCTGTCCTTGACAAAAAGGTAGACACCGCCAACCGGGAAGGTGCCAACGATTTCATAATTCCCCTGGGTGAGTAATTTACCTGCTTTGGGATGGGTGATCGCTTTAAGTACTCTGTTCACACCTTCTTCGCTGATGATGCCGCCGATGGCATTAAGTGTGCTGCCGAAGGGAACGTATTGGCGTGTTAGAAGGCCAGTTAAAAACACCATATCACATAAGCCTGCCTTAAAATCATTCGAAGCTACTTTCTCATCGGTATACGCAGATAGCTTTAGCTTAAGCCCCCATGTGATCGCTTTAGGAACAAGATCTGACAAGAACGTCATGGATGGCCCGTTTTTACCCACAGGGTCATAAACACAAAGCTCCTTTTCGTCCAAGGCGAGTGCTGATGTACTCGATAATATCAGTAAACTGGTGGCTATCAGTCGGCGTAGGGCCATTTTCTGCAATCTCTTATTGATGGGTTAACAGGTAGTAGGTAAGCAGTGTTCTCAAACGTAATGTGGAAGTTTAGTGATCAGTATGTAGGAAATTAATATTTGAATATAGCGCAAAAAAATAACAACATTTGTGAAATTAATTCAAATATATGTGACTGATTCTTAGAGTGACTAAGTTAACGCTATATATGAGAATTATTCATAATAGATTTTCTATTAATGCGTTTTATTCAAGTATGTACTGTCTGCATACTCATTTCATCGTTTGAATGGATTATTCATTTATACGTTGATAAAAACTATTCCTTAACCTTTATTTAGAAAGAGAATGAGATGAAAACAACACTGTTAGCTTGTTTGAAGAACCTGTTTTTTGCGGGTAGCGTCGTGGCCGGTAGCATGCTTACTCATCATGTAATGGCTGCTGACTGGGTCACGGTAAACCCTTTCGCTGCTAAAAAATTTGTGACCTTACCTGATGGCCTGAAATTCCCGGAAGGGATTACCTCAAACCCTCATAATGGTGATGTTTATGTGGCTACGTTTAATGTGCCAAATGCCGCTTACAATCCATCGCCTGTGAATGCACTTTTGCGTTATTCTGAACACGGTGAGTTACTTGCTCGTACCGATTTTTCCGGAATAACGCCTTTAGTAGGTATTAAATTTAATAAACATGATGAGCATATCTATATTGCCAGCTTGGGTGATATTAGTGGTGTGGGTTCGAAAATTCTTAGAATTGATGCTGACTTTTCTAATGATGCAGTCGCTGAACAGGTCGCCGATATCCCTTTTATCGGTGCGCCACAAAGTCGGACTATTCATAATTTGGATACCAGCACGCACAACATTGACTTTAGTACTTACATCCGTGTTCCAAACGATATTATTTTCAATGATGCCGGAGATCTTTTCCTATCTGACTCTTTTCAGGGCGCTATTTTCCGTATGAATAATGCAGCAGCTTGCGGGGAATCTTGTTTGGTTGAAACCGTATCTCACGATAGTATGTTAGCCACGGCAGGCTTCCCGTCTTTTGGTGCAAATGGTATTGCACTCAATAATGATGAAACTCAATTGTTTATCGCGAATACGGGTGATGACCGAATATTGAAGTTGGACCTGAAAGGTAGTGGTGGCGTGTCTGTTTTTGCTGAGAGCATAAACGGGGTGGATGGTATTGCTTTTGATAAGCAAGGTAACCTTTGGGTAACGGCAAATCAGGCCGATAAGCTAATAGCTTTAAATCCTGAAGGCCGAGTGATCGCAAAATTAGGTGACTTTTTAGGCATACGAAATAATGGTTCTGCACGTGGTTTGTTGTTTCCAGCCAGTCTGGAGATAGTGGGTAATACTATTTATGTAAGCAACATGGCGCAGGTTGCTACACCTGCAATAGGAGATGAGCCAGAAGAAAAGGTGACACGTTATACAATTTCTAAAATTCGGGCGCCGCTGTTGTTGTCAGGGTCGTTATTCTAATAATTGGATGTTTACCGGTCGGGTTTGGTTTAAAGTACCTAGGCTTTGTGACCCGACCGAGATAGATTTAGAGTTTTAAATTCATTACTATCTTTCCTAAACTTCCGCTTCTTTCTGGCCGGAATAATACTGGCCGTATAAAACGGAAGCGCAGATAAACCGAACGTCACTTATATATTAGGAAAAGTTTAGTAAACTTTATGAATACTTATCATACTTTTGTCACCGTGGTGAAGCTAGGCAGTTTTTCGGCAGCAGCCAAAAAACTCCACCGTTCACCTTCTGCAATTAGTAAAAAAATCAGTTTGCTGGAGCAGCAACTTAATGTGCAATTGTTTGATCGTACCACCCGAACACTGGCTGTTACTGAGGCAGGCAAACTGTATTTCGAGAGATGTCAGGATATTTCTCAGCGGATTAGTGAGGCTGAAAGTGAGTTAAAAAGTTTCTCGGGTGAGCCAGGCGGCGTGATCAAAATTACTTGGCCGAATGCCATATCGACATCCAGTGTGGTCGATGTTCTAGGAGACTTTACTGACACTTTTCCTAATATTAAAGTGGCTGTCACAGTGACTAATGATCGCGTTAATTTGATCGACGAGAGTATTGATTTTGCCTTTCGAATGGACACTTTATCTGATTCGTCCATGGTCGCGATTGAGTTGTTTCGGATTAGTCCGGTTATTTGCGCCAGCCCTGACTTTGTTGAAAAATATGGTATGCCCCAGAATATACAGGCACTGGCTAAAACCCCTTTGCTCCTGCTAAATTATTCTAATGTGATTCAAAAATTCTGGAAAGCATTCCCTGGAATGAAAAGCCTAAATATCGAAGATCATCACAGAGTTAACGATATTAATGCACTGTATAATATGGCCAAGAAAGGCATGGGCGCGACATTTATATTTCGTCACACGGTAGAAAAGGAACTAGAGGAGGGGGCATTAATAGATTTAATGCCAAACTATGACCTCCCTCAGCTTCCTGTTTATTTGATGTTTAATAAGTTCACTTATATGCCTAAGAAAATGGCTGTATTCATCGAGTTTTTTAAACAGCGTTATATTTCGACATGAAACTAATAGCGCAGGTAATTCACTGAATCAATTTCAAACCCGGTGGTAGCCCTTCTCCAAATACCCGCTTAGTTTCGGTTTCATTTAATGCTTTCACCGCATCTACCATCTCTATCCAGCTGCTAGGCGCTTTAATTTGCTTGAGCTTTTCGATTACCTGCTGGCGCCATTCGTGATCAATGTCCCGGCTTCTATCGCCGCTCATTCGCGTCATCAGTACCGTCGCAAAAGCGCTTTGCTGGTGCTTTTTCCAATCAAGCTTGAGTAGTTGTGGCAACCAGCTTTGAACGGTTTCTTTAGAAATGACATTGTGCGCGCTACCATGAAACGGACTGCGTGAAGTAATGCGCCCCAGAGCCCACCAAGTACTCAAGGTTTCGGTGTTTTTTTCCAGGCGTTTTAAAAACCACTGTGCCACTTGGGTTTTATCTTCTACGGGCAAGTGCTCTAAACCCGCCACGAGTTTTACCATATCTTCATATGATTTTTGCTTGGCTTCAGCCTGAAGTTTTCTGCTGGTGAGGGCTGCCGGGTTGAGAAATTTGGCGATGCCTTTGTAGAGCGTTAGTTGTTGTCCTGCATTTAAACCGCCCGCTGCGCGCCGCCAGAATGTCCACCAGTCTATCCAGCCTTGTGTTTCATTTTCGAACTTTAGGCCTTGTTGCTGAAGCTTCCATATTTGCTCGACCCGCCATTCATCTGCA
>Ga0209290_1000789_pt1 | contig 19606 bp, 17 predicted proteins | sample EN1Hudsemesocosm_2_FD_184632 | JGI IMG/M metagenome (GOLD analysis project Ga0209290, IMG submission 184632) | Methane-oxidizing microbial communities from mesocosms in the Hudson Canyon - EN10B Hudson Canyon (SPAdes) (version 2) | ecosystem: Environmental > Aquatic > Marine > Cold seeps... | reverse complement strand
AGGTTCGCGCTCTGATCACTCGGCCATTTCTCCAGACGGTAAAACCTTTTTAGTATCGGCCTCTACGGCCGGTAAAGTACACGCCATCGATACCGCTACCGGTAAAATTATTGGTGAATTTGAATCGGGCGATCAGCCCCATGAAAATACCTATTCAAAAGACGGCAAGCTTATTTATCACGCCAGCATTGGTAAAGTGTATGTGCCCTTTACCAGCAGCTGGTTGGACTGGATGAAGGGAGATCGCTATTTCCAAATTGTGGATGCCATAACCCTGGAAGTATTGCAGCGTGTGGACATGGCAGAAAAACTGGAAGAGTTTGGCACGCCCTGGGTAGACAGCGCGGTACGCCCCATGGCCGTGTCACCAGATGGAAAATTTGTTTACATGCAAATTTCTTTTTATCACGGTTTTTTTGAGTACGATGTTGAACAACAAAAAATTACCCGTAAAGCCGAGCTGCCTATTCCCCAGGAAATTGCCGACATGAACTTACGTGATTACCAACTTAATTCTGCCCATCATGGCCTGGCCATGAACAGCGAAGGCACTAAATTGTGTGTAGCGGCAACCATGTCGGGTTACGCGGCCATCGTAGACCGTGCGACCTTTTCCTATGAAACCATTCAACTATCCGATACACCATTAGGAGCCAAACCTTACTGGTCCACCGAGAGTGCCGATGGTAAATATTGTTATGTGTCGGTGAGTGAGCAAGACAGAGTGTCGGTAATTTCGTTTGAAAGCGCCAAAGAAGTGGCTAGCTTTCCGGTGGGAGATCACCCTCAGCGTATACGCACAGGTAAACTTGCGTTTGATTAAACGATTGTTTCCCTAGGCCCTTGGAAAGTAGGGCTTAGGGTAATTGAAGGTGCCAGGCGAATTTTTCTTGGCATTAAACACCCTTCATGGGAAACCGCACCTCCAGTTCAAAACCAACCGACACATCCCTTATATGAACCTCCCCTTTTAGCAACTGGGTAACAATGTTGTACACCTGAAACAGGCCTAAGCCAATATTTTCACTGCCCCCTCGGTTGGTGGTATAAAAAGGGTTAAATATCTCTTTGTGTTTCTCAAATGGTATGCCAACACCATTATCACTATAAACAATTACAATATCCCCCCCTTCCATTCTCACCAGAATTGTAATTCTCCCTTCTACAATATCTGTAAATCCGTGATAAAGGCTATTCTCTAAAAACTGATTTAATATGTCAGATAGGGCCTGAGGATAGCCTTTGGTTACAATATTTTCTGGACAATCTATTTTAACTGTATGTTTTTCTAATCGGCTCCTAAAAATCGAGACCTGTTCATCTATCACTCGCTTAAGATCAAAATCCTTAATTTTATAATTACTTTGCAATATTGAGATATTTCTAAAGCGTTTTATTAATAGGTTTAGTCTTGTTAAGTTATCATCAATGAGTGAAATGGCTTCTCCACCATCATTAAGAAAATCTGTAAATTTTGACTTAGTCAGTTCACCCGCTCTAAAATTATTGCTTAGTTCACTATTCCCCTTAATTAAATAACTTAGCCCTGTGGTCGCCACTCCTAACGGGGTATTCATTTCATGGCAAATGCCTATCACTAAATGCTCCATGGCTACCATCTTGTCTTTAACCGCTTCAATCTCAATGAGTTCATTTTCTTTTAGCTCGTTAATGCCTATCATTGACCCTTCAAAGTACTTAACGCCCCCTAGTTCATCCCTTACACCGGCCACCGAGATGGCATACCATTTTTGACCACCATTTTTTTCGAACATTTTCGCTTCAAAAACCACCATCTCTGAACTGGGTTTCAACTTATCCAAAAAGGCTTGGTAAGCCTCCTTACTAATATTAAGTATTCTGCTTCGCTCGTCTTTAGACAAAGACAGTATTTCACGCTCTGATGAGTACCCCAGCATTTTATAAAATGCCGGATTAACATTTAAAATCGAACCATCAATACCCAATTGAAACTGCCCAGACAAAGACCCATCATATAGATTTTGAAAACGCTGCAAATTTTGAATATTTTCTTTTTGAGCTTTAGACCGTGCCGTATTGGCAGTATCAATTCGATATGCCAAGGCCATAGACAATACAGTCACCTCAATAAACGACCCAAACTGATAGGCGTAAATGGTAATCCAGTTGCTGGGGAGTAAACCAAAACTTTTTAGATTGGCGAGTATTAAGCCAAATAAAAACATACTCCAGGCCAAGGTAAACAGTCTGGCAAGCGCCTCTCCCTTGAAAGATAAATAGACACCCACAGCCAATACAGATGCATTCATAATGAGCGCACCAAACACTTCAAACAACACAATCGTTTGATAGCTTATAACCAGGCTAAGAGCAGGAAGGGAAAACAATACAATCAGCAAATACTTAAAATATACTCTATACCAGGTATTTCGAGAAAATATTTGCAAAAACTCGGTGATAAAAAGCAAGGTTATGGAATAGAGCAGCCCGTTTGCAATTGGAAATAACTGATGATTGAGTTCAGGGGCGTTTGGCCAAACATACTGAAACCAGGTACCACCAAATACTCCCAATAGAATTATGTTGCTAAAAACACAAAACACATAGTAGAGATATACCTTTTCACGAATAACAAAGTAAATGAATAAATTGTAAAGCAACATAACCGAAAATATTCCGTTCATCCAACCCCACAAAAAATTCCTAATGCTTTCATCATCGGTAAAATCTTCTTGGCTTATTAAATTAAGAGGCACCTCTGCCGCCCCTAGGGTATTAACCTTTAAATAGACTTCCAACTCATCTGATTTTGATAATCGATAAGGAAATACGTAACCCGGATTATTAATGGGCCGGCTTGAAAATTTAACCTGATCCCCTGTCACTACGGTATTGCCTATCTTCCCATTAATAATGCTAGTGCTTTCAAGGTGATCAAGTAAGGGGTAAGAGATATACAAAACCCAATCGGCATCGACTTGGGCCACCACCTTAAACCTCAACCATAGGGTGTTTTTAATAAACCCAAAATTAATATTGGATCGCGTTACGTTCTGCCAATTCTTATTGTGTTGAATATTGTGTATTTGTAACGTGTTGGTTTCGTCCATTAGAAACTCAACCCCTTCCACCAATGGATAGCGGTTATCAGGATGGACTGATATAGCCGTTACAGCGCAACATAAGTGAGAAAAAAGCAGTAAGAGGAAAGCGACCGAAACCTTCATGTGTTTCAACCTACTAAAGACCGGGCGAGGAGCGTTTATCTGTGATGCCTCATTAACTGTAGCTTATTATCATCCTCACGGAGAATGTTAAAGTAGCCTTTGATATGCGATTTGGTAATTAGTAAGGGAAGTAAATGGTGCAAGGGAGGAATAACAACAGGGCTAGGCGCCCTGCTGCCAATATTGCTAACGAATTAAGCGTCTTCTGGCTTGGTTAAAAGCTCAGCTATAATTTTATTCATCTCTACTGACATTCGTGCCAGCACAGAGTTCTCAGGCAAGGTAATGTCTTTTTTGATGTAAGAAACTATTTATTGCGTTTCCATATCCATCACCACCAAACGGGGGAGTGACTTTTTTCATGAACGGAATCTTCATGCCAGAGGCCGAGTCTAGGTGCAAAAAAATGATATATTCAAAATCGTAATTTTTTTAATCATGCCAGAACTCTTAATATTAGACGTTAGGGTTTTAATTTTTACATCAAGTTATTTAGCGTACTTACCGGCAGAACCTGTCATTTCCATCCTGCCACTCTTGACTTGACGGCATATGTTTTCACCTAAGGTCCAAGAAGGTTCCCCACCACACTGTAAAACTGCTAACCAGAAATAACTGACGCACCAAATCACTTAAGGCACCAGAAGAAATTGCCAAACCTGTTTTAAGGTTATCACCTGGCACACCGTGCAAGCTGAAGGGAGTTTCTTAGCGAGCGTTACGCTTAACCATTGAAGAACTACAGCCGCCCAGTGAAAGTGCAATTAGAGCGGCCACGCACATAAAACCAGCCCCAGCAAGACTTACCCATTTACCTAGACTATAATCGTAGCTCCTTAGAATTAATGCACAGACTATGCGTTTAGATAAATTTATTTGCAAAAGTACCCAGCTTACTCGAGATGAAGCCACCCAGTTAATTCTTGAGGGAGTTGTGACGGTGGACGGAAAACCCGTATTTGAGACAACGCTACAGGTTCATGAGAACAATCAAATTTTCTTAAAGGATGACCTTTTAATTCCGCGGCCTTCTCGCTATATCCTACTGAACAAACCCAAGAATACCGAAAGTTCAAATGTTAACGGAAGACATCCGTCCATCATGAACTTACTAGATATTGATGATGTGGATAACTTGCACATCGCAGGACGCCTGGATGCCGACACCACTGGATTGGTATTAATCACCGACGACGGCCGCTGGTCATTTAATATTATTCGCCCAGATAAAGATTGCGAAAAAGTGTATCGGGTGGGATTACGTGATGCACTGAATGATCCCAGATCTAAGTTTACGGTTAACGAGATCATCCATAAGTTTGAACAAGGCATACAATTACAAGGTGAATACGGTCTCACAGCCCCTGCCAAACTTAAGTATCTAAATAGTCGACAGGTATTGCTAACTATTACCGAAGGTAAATTCCACCAGGTGAAACGCATGTTTTCAGCAGTTGGAAATCGAGTGGTACAACTGCATCGTCAGAGCATTGGGCAAATTAAAGTGGATGTGGAGATTGGGCAATGGCGTTATTTACGGACGGAGGAAATAGCTTACTTTCTATGAAGTTTTTAGAATACCACCCGACCTAAACCAATGCCACTAATCACCAGTAAAACGCTGCCTAATATGCGGAAAAACACTTTGGTTTCGGCCTTCAACATTTTCTCGTGAATCTTTAATCCCAGTACATGGCCAATTCCGGCACAAGGTAATAACAGCAAGCCGTGCAGCAATTGCAGGTCGATACCAGCCCAAACAAAAGCCACCATCTTAATGGCCACTAAAATAAACCAAAGCGTGAACAAGGTATCCCGTAACTGGTGTGCTGCCACATGCGTCATAAACACAGCAATGATCAGTGGTGCCCCAATCAGAGACGTACCGCTGATATAGCCCCCCAGCATCAGAAAAATAATATCCAGTACACGACTGTTACTTTTAAAGGGGCGATTAAAAATATAGGTTAGTGCGTAGCAGGCCACAATTGTAAAAATGATGCTGCTCATCAACGCGGGTGGCAACGTGATTAAACCAAATACCCCAATCATCTTGGGGATAATCATGATGCCAAGGCCATATTTTAAATAGGTCCAGTCCACTGTACTTAAGGGGGTTGAACTGGCCACAGCATCACCGGGCTGCGGTACCGATTTACGATTGTTTAAATACACCGTTAAGGATGAGAAAAATAACAGGTGAACCGCAATTATGGGCAGGTACACCAGAGGTTGATTATCCACCAACAGTAAAAAAGGCAGTGATAACACAGCACCACCAAACCCCAGCCCAGAGCGCACAAAGCCACTCCAGATAAAAATCAGGGCAATCAAGCTGTACTGGACAAGTGATAATTCAGACATGGCAGGCACGATAATCAAAGTTGGTGCATTATAAATGCAATGGCCGCTTACGAAAATGGCTAGGTGCCATTTATCGGGGGCAAAGTATTAACCTGGCAATTTAATAGTGAAATTCAGGTACAATTCCCTGCCTATATTAAATAGCCATGTTAAATCACCATTAATATTGAGAGCCAAGCCCCTTGTCCAACCTAGAAAACAACCCCCAAGAGCCGGGTAACCAAGAACCAAACGATGAGCCTTCAGCGCCTCAAGAATTGCTAAGCCTGATGCTTATGGGCAAACCACTACGCCTAATCACCGACAGCACCTCAGCACAAACCCTTTACTGGGGCGAGCAGCTGGTTAGCCGCGCTGAATTAGCTGGAGTGCGCATCAATGAAATTGCCCACCGTTTCCAGATACAAGCACCCGCGGCCATACAGCCCGCTGCGCCCCTGTCTATTAGCCTGAACTTGCAAGCTCAAGACAACAGCCTTAGTTATCAACTGTGGGTGGAGCAACGCCAACAAGAAAGTGGAGAGTGCTCAATGCCCAGCGATGGCCACCTGGTAAAACCCAAAAAGCACACCAACTTTATGGGTCTGGCGGCGCTGGCATTTAAACTATTAAAAAGCGCCAAGGTCATTAAGGCTGTTTTGGCCGGTGCGTCGGTGGCGGGTTATGCGTGGTTATTCTCGTTTGAGTTTGCCCTAGTACTCATAGCCTGTTTAGTGGCCCACGAATACGGCCACGTGAAAGCCATGCAATATTTTGGCATTAAGACTAAGGGCATTTATTTAATTCCATTTGTTGGGGGGTTAGCGGTATCCGACGATAAAATAAATACCCGCTGGCAGGATGTGGTGATCTCCATCATGGGGCCGTGTTTTGGTTTATTTATGTCGTTAGGGTGCTGGTTATTGTATGGCATCACCGACCTTGAACTCTTTGCCGGCGCTGCCGTGCTGAGTTCACTGCTAAATCTATTTAACCTGCTGCCTATTTTGCCGCTTGATGGTGGCCATGTATTAAAGAGCATTAGTTTTTCAATGCGCTCATGGGTGGGCTTGGGTGCGTGCATGGCGGGCATAGGTCTGGGTTTATGGGTGTCTTACACCTTTGGCTTGGCGCTGCTGGTATTCTTTTTAGCGGTGGGGGCACTGGAAATTGTGTTTGAATGGCGCCAACGACATTATTCACACTTAGTGCCGTTGGATACCTATGGCCAGTTATTCTCGGCGGCCTGGTATTTTGTAGTAGCGGCAGGACATATATTGGTAATAATGAGTTTTGCCGATTCCCAAAATCCTATTCTTAGTTTGCCCATGAAGATCTTGGGAAGCTAACGGCGGGCAGCACAAATTGTGCAGCAGCTTGATAACAAAAATTACGCCACCAATACCTAAATGAATAAACTAGAATGCCTAACGAAACACGCACATTTTTAATCACAAAATCTGATGCCAGCCTTAAAGATAAAGCCGGAAAAACGTTTATCGTGCCCAAGGGTTGGGAAAATTTACCCGCAGGGGACGCCTCGGTTACGCGTAAACTTAAATCCCTGGGGCCCACCTGGACCGTGCAGGAAAAGAAGGGCCGCAAGACGTTTTCTCACGGTGTTTGGGCGCCAAAAGAAAACCTACAACAAGCGAAAGCCCTAGTAGAAGCGCAACGGCGCGACCCCAAACATCAAAAAAAGTTGGCTCAGGCGAAAGTGCGTCGCGAAGAAAAGGAAGAGGTCTTCGGCGAAGACTTTCAGCAGGCAATTATTACCTTCCTCAACTTTGATAAAAAATATCAAAACCTGGTTGGAACATTAGCGCTGTTGGTAAAAGAACACGCCGTTCCCGTGGGCAGCGGTACCGTAGCACGTAGCTCATCGGTCACCTTGCAAGATAAGGCAGCTTTGGCCGTTATGGCTTGGATGCGACATCAAACCAGCAACTACGATACAACTTCGGTTCCGCGCATTAAGGGTGCAAGACGGGAATTAAGGCGGAAAATAGCCCGTCAATCCGAGCGTATCTTAGCTAAGTACCGAAGCGGGGAGGATGCCGATTTAAGCCTATGCCCTCTTTACAAGGCTTTGCAAAAAGCGGGGATTGGCGGTTTGTAATTCATAGCTTACAACCGCTAAACCCTATTCCCATTAGCCTTGCCCCTTCAGTCACCCGGAGCATTACCGATGGCCATTAATCTCACCTGAATGACCAAACCAGTGCAAGGTTTGGTTATTTTGGCTTTTCGACAGCCAATGCCCTCCGTTTTTATGCAATAGCCCAAGCACTACATACCCATCCACTCAATTTGATACCCATTCTTTACACTGCATAGATCATTCGTGAGGATATGGTTGACAGATTTCCATTCTAAACGTATGTTTCAAACAAGTGTTTGATTAGTCAATTAATAGCCAAATTTAACAAAAGACCCAATAGAGGTTCGTCATGCCAGAATATAAAGCCCCGCTACGTGAATTTAAATTTATCCTGGACGAAGTACTGGATATGCCTGGGCACTACGCCAGCTTGCCGGCCTACGCCGATCTAGCCACCCCAGATATGGTGAATGCCATCATTAACGAAGGGGCCAAGTTTTGTGAAAACATCCTGGTACCTATTAACCGCTCTGGTGACATGGAAGGCTGTACTCACCACCCAGATGGCTCAGTAACCACCCCTACCGGCTTTAAAGATGCCTACGACAAGTATGTAGAGATGGGCTGGTGTTCATTAACCCACGATGAAGAATTTGGCGGCCAGGGCCTGCCTGAATCATTAGGCCTAGTGATGACCGAAATGGTTAGTACCGCTAACTGGTCTTGGGGCACTTATCCGGGCTTGTCGCACGGCGCCATGAATACTATTCACGCCTGGGGCACACCGGAGCAAAAGAAAACCTATATGAATCCTTTGGTGAGCGGTGAATGGACCGGCACTATGTGTTTAACCGAATCCCATTGTGGCTCTGACTTAGGCTTAATGAAATCCAAAGCCGAGCCTAATGCCGATGGCTCTTACGCCATTACCGGCAGCAAGATTTTTATCACCTCGGGCGAGCACGATGTGGCCGGCAACATTGTGCACATTGTATTGGCACGTATTGCGGGCGCACCTGCCGGCACTAAAGGCATCTCGTTATTTATTGTGCCTAAGTTTTTGCCAACCGAAGAAGGTGCCATTGGCGAACGTAATGACGTGAAGTGTGGTTCTATCGAACACAAGATGGGCATGCACGGTTCGGCCACTTGCGTGATGAATTTTGATGGTGCCAAGGGCTGGTTAATTGGCCCTGAAAATAAAGGCCTAAACTGCATGTTTACCTTTATGAACACCGCGCGAATCGGTACCGCGTTACAGGGTATCAGTACTTCAGAAGGCGCTTTTCAAGGTGCATTAACCTACGCCCAGGATCGTTTGGCCATGCGTTCATTAACCGGTGCTAAATTCCCAGAGAAAGCCGCCGACCCAATCATTGTGCACCCTGATGTGCGTAAAATGCTGCTCACTCAAAAAGCCTTCACCGAAGGTGGCCGTGCATTGTTGTACTTAACCGCCAAGCAAAACGACATCGTGAAAGTGGGCAACACTGAAGAAGAACGTAAAGCGGCCGACGACTTGTTAGGATTCTTAACCCCCATCGCCAAAGCGTTTTTAACCGAAGCGGGTCTTGAATCGGCTAACCACGGCGTGCAGGTTTACGGCGGCCACGGCTTCATTCAAGAATGGGGCATGGAGCAAATTGTACGTGACGCACGTATCTCTACTTTATATGAAGGTACCACAGGTATTCAGGCGCTAGATTTATTGGGCCGTAAAGTGATGATGACTCAAGGCCAGTCTTTGAAAAATTTCACTAAGATGATTCATACTTTCTGTAAAGAAGAAGCCGACAACGAAGGCTTGGCCATGTACACGCAAAAGCTAAACGAGTTAAACAAAGAATGGGCTAACCTCACCACACAAATTGGCATGGCAGCCATGAAAGACCGTGATGAAGTGGGCTCGGCATCGGTTGATTACCTAATGTACTCCGGTTACGTAACCCTTGCCTACATGTGGGCCATCATTGCTCGTACAGCCCAACAAAAACTAGCGCAAGGCACCACAGAAGAAGATTTTTATAAGGCTAAATTAGTCACCGCGCGTTTCTACTTTACCCGTATCTTGCCGCGCACTCTAACCCATGCTAATACCATGGTGGCCGGTGCAGATACCTTGATGGATCTAGATGCTGAGCACTTTTCATTTGAGATGTAAGACTTTTAAAATGTAGAGCCTTTCGCAGCATAGCGTTAACCTAAAAAGCCATAACCCTCGGGTTATGGCTTTTTTTTGTGATGGTTAAGACTTTACCCTGCCCTGTGCCCCTTGCAGCAGCCGCTCGGTTTTAACTATGGCTCGGGTATGGGTGCCAAAACCTGCCTGGCCGCCGTTATCAAACAACGCCACTTCAAATTTATAAAGCTTGCCTTCCATGCCTTTAAAAGTGGCCGCGCTTTGAACTACTTCGTTGTTAGGGGTGGCGGCTAGGTGGTTAACGTTTACATTTACCCCCACTGATAACTCCCCTTCTTTTAGCAAGGGCTTCATTAACCTAGCTGCAGCCAACTCCATAAGTGCCACCATGCGGGAAGTGGCGAATACGTCCGGGAAGTCGTCGTTGGCATCAATGGAAAGTTCTTTTGCCAAGTCTTTAGTTTGCACCACATAATCAAACTGGTATTTACTGTCAATTTCCATAATCGTTCCTTGTTTCTAGTACAGAGGTTAATGGTTATTTGAACAAGCTACTTATTAAACTGATAACAGCAGTATGCACAAGAACCCCATAAGGCGGGCATATGTTCGATATAGGCAGAAGTAATTCACAAAACCAGGAGCAGGCGGGCTGCTCCCTTGGTATTTATTGTCTAGAGTTAAAAGGTTTAAAGCTTAACGCTATTCTTTTAACACCATGTCTATACACATAACCGCGGCCAAAATAAGTTTACGGATGTTGTCATCCTGGGGGACCTGGTCGGCAATTTCCAATACATAATTATCGGCACTGGTGAACATCTCACGGCCCAGCCCCGCCCATTTTTTAGTAACATGGGCATATTCAGTATTGCCGTTTTTAAAGTAAAAATCCCAACCCGTCCACTTTCCTTCCAGCTTACAGATAGGCTGATGATTTTTATCGGTCACATCAAACTTGCCACCAATAGAAAATAGCTTCTGCTTAAAGTGGCCAATGACAGTGTTATTTTCGTCGGTTACCGTCACGTGAGATAAAAACAGCGAGATACCTCTTTGCAAGCGTACAATACGTTCACCTTCTGGAGTGGTTATTTGAATATCAAACGGGGTCATGCGCTTATAGTCGGTAAAACGCAGCAGCTTGGAAAAAATGCCTAACGACGGTTCGCGGCAATGCATTATGATATCGCCGCTTTCAGGGTCATGCACATCGAAGTTATTGGCAGCTTTAAACAGACCCACATGTTCTTTTACCAAAAACAGGTTTTTATTCACTACATTTGTCATGTCGATTGGGACTCTACTAATCGTTAAAAATAGGTAATTTGCAACATACTAACCTAATGCAAGCCCATTAAAAATGCTGCTGCATCCACGGGATTGGGTTTTATACGTTTGATATTTCCATGATTAACTCCCGTAGCCATTGGTGTCCTTTATCGGCATTCATGGATTTATGCCAAGTTAAATAAAAGGAGGTAGACGGCACACTCACGGGAAAAGGATAAATATCAATGAGGTGCTGCTGCTGAAAAAATTCAGCCAGCTCACGGGGCATGGCTGCAATGGCGTTGGTTTGTGAAATCACCTGAGGAATAGAAGCAATGTTATGAACCTCGCTGATAATTTTTCGGTTTTTTCTAAGCTCCAATAAATCTTGATTAAAAAACCCTTTGTAGCGTTCGTTGCTACGCACCAACACATGTTGCTCACGAGCGTAATCTTCCAGAGTAAAGACGCCCTTTAAGCGGGGGTGTTGGCGGCGGGCAATCACCACAAATTCGGTGAGACCAACCTTTCTTACTTCAAAATTATCGTCCCTTAAATTATAAGGAATAAAACAAAAATCCAAATCACCACTTCGAAGCTGTGCAATGCTGTTGTCGCTATTAATGGATTGAATATTAATGGCCGTTTGTTGCTGGTGAATACGGCTTAACAAAGGCGGCAAAACACTTAATTCACCATAGGCACCAAAGTTAACCTTAAAGGTGTGCGTGGATTGAGTGGGGTCGAAGCTCTGCTCTGGGTCAAAGGCATCCTGAATCTGGCTAAGAATGCTACGAATGGGGCCAGCCAGGGCCACCGCCCGTGCTGTGGGCTTCATGCCACTATGGGTACGAATAAACAGCTCATCCCCCACTGTTTGACGCAGGCGCCCCAGGGCTTGGCTCACGGCAGGCTGGCTCATGTGTAGTCGTAATGCGGCCTTGGACAGCTTACCCTCCAACATGATGGCATCAAAAATAGTGAGTAAATTCAAATCGATGGCGCGTAAATTAAGTTTCACTTATAAAGCTCATTATAATAATCAACTTTACTAATAATACTCTCTTCTTTAATCTACAAGCAACTAAAGCCCTTGTGGTGATGCAAGCAGTGCACGTGAATTGCTGGCCCGGATGGATATTATGAAAGACGTAAAAGCCGTTATTTTTGACCTGGGAGGAGTGGTGATCTCCTCTCCCATGCAGGCATTTTTTGACGCAGAGAAGCGCATGGGTCTAACGCCTAATTTTTTAAACAAGGTGATCGTGGCTAACGGTGAAAAAAGTGCCTGGGCCAGGTTAGAGCGTGGCGAGTTATCCATGAACCAGACGTTTTTTACCGCCTTTGATCAAGAGATGAGTGACGCAGGTGCCCCCGGACTTAACTCAAAAGCCTTAATGCAAAATATGGCAAGCTCGGCCACGGTAAACGAATGCATGATCACCGCCATTCAAAAACTAAAGGCCAACGGTTTTAAAGTGGCCGCATTAACCAATAACTGGCGTGACCCTCAAACCGACGGCTTTGCTATTCCTCTGAAAGATAACTTTGATCTGTTGGTGGAGTCGGCTGTTGAAGGCATGCAAAAACCTGACCCCAGAATCTATCAAATTTGTTGCCAGCGCTTAGGTGTTAACCCAGAGCAGGCCATATTTTTGGATGACATTGGCCGAAACGTCAAAGCGGCAAGAGCCCTGGGCATGCAAACCATTAAAGTCAGTGACCCGGTGGTGGCCCTTAAAGAACTGGAAGGCCTAGTCGACACCCCTTTATTAGACAAACCAATTCATTAAACACGCTAAGAAAAATAACAAGAAGGAAACAGTATGAGTCACGAATCAGATTTACATAACCTTTCCCTTTCAGACAACATGAAACCCGTGTTGCTGAAAGTAAAAGAGTTTATAGAAAATAGAATAGACCCGGTTACCGATCAGTTTTATGCCGCTGTAAATGAAAACGATCGCTGGACCTTAAGCGATACCCAGAATGAAATAATGAATACCTTAAAAGGCGAGGCCAAAGAGCTTGGCCTGTGGAACTTCTTTTTACCTGACTGGAATGGCGAAGGCGTTAGTAACCTAGATTACGCTTATCTTGCCGCTGAAATGGGCCGTAGCCATCTGGCCTCAGAAATATTCAACTGTGCCGCCCCCGATACTGGCAACATGGAAGTGCTGGCCAAATACGGAAGCTTGGATCACCAGGAAAAATGGTTAAAGCCATTACTGGCCGGTGAAATTCGTTCCTGTTTTGCCATGACCGAGCCTGGCTTAGCATCGTCGGATGCCAAAAATATTTCCACTTCGGCTGTATTAGATGGAGATGAATGGGTGATTAACGGTGAGAAATTTTATATTTCCGGGGCCGGTGATTCGCGCTGTAAAATTATGATTTGCATGGTGAAGACCTCTCCCGATGCCAGTGCCCATATGCAGCAAAGCCAAATATTAGTGCCTATGGATACGGCGGGCGTTGAAATACTGGGCGCAATGCAGGTGTTTGGCGAAGACGATGCGCCCCATGGTCATATGCATATTAAACTTACCGATGTACGTGTGCCAAAAGATAATATCCTTTTAGGCGAAGGTCGCGGTTTTGAGATTTCACAAGGGCGTTTAGGACCTGGCCGAATTCACCACTGCATGCGTGCCTTAGGTGCTGCCGAAATGGCCCTAAAAATGTTAATAGATCGCGGTACCTCAAGGGAAGCCTTTGGTAAACCTCTGGTAAAACTGGGTGGCAACTTTGATGTGATTGCTCACAGCCGTTTAGAGATTGATAGTGCACGGCTAATGGTGCTGCGTGCGGCGCGCGCCATGGATGTATTGGGTAATCGTGAAGCAAGAGTTTATGTATCGGGCATTAAAGCTCTTGTGCCAGAAATGGCCTGCAACGTGATTGACCGAGCCATCCAGATGCATGGCGCCACCGGCGTTTCTCAATGGACGCCGTTAGCCCGCATGTATACCCAGATGCGTACCCTGCGCCTGGCCGATGGCCCGGATGAGGTACACCGCATGGTGGTGGCTCGTGCAGAAGTGGCTAAATATAGATAGGCACTTGGCGGTAGCTCACTAATGGGGGAGCTACCCGACGCAGCCTTGGTTAGTCGGTATACCGACTAATAATGTCCTTGAGGCTGCCGTCTTTCTTCATGGCTTGTATGACTTTATTTATTTTTGGTAACAGATGTTGCTGGGTGCTAAATCTTGAAAATGCAATATGGTAGCCTTTCTCATAATAATTTTTATCACTGGCAATAATTTTCCCTTTATATTTAGGGTTACCTAAAAATTGCTTAGCGGTTAATTCATTACACAAAAACACATCTATTCGGCCAGTTAGTAACTTGCCAAAGTTTTGCTCTACTTTAATCACTTCTTCGAGTTTAAAATTATACTCTTTGTTGGCCTTAATAAAGTCGACGCCATAATTGTGGCCCATTACGATGCCAATATTTAAACCCACTAAGTCGTCATAACCTTGCCAACTAAATTCTTTTTTTCGATTAGCTGAATAATAAACACGCCCCTTCTTTTGAAAAATCTCGTCACTGTATATTAGAAATTTGAGGCGATCGCTATTTTTACTGATTACCGTGGCGGCGTCTCTTTGTCCCTCTTGTAAATATTTAAGCATGCGTAACTGTGGCAATAACTCCACATCAAAGGGCCTATTTAAGCGGCCAAATATTTCTTCAATAATGGCATAGGACAAGCCCTGCTGAGTAAGGCCAAAATGGTTAGGAGTAAATGGGGGCCAGTTAGACTCTTCTACAAAATGAACAGTGTCATCTTGCTGGCCGTAGCCTGGGCCACTAAGAAGCAGTGAAAAACAAAAAAATAAATATAAAGGCCAGGGGAATACTTGCATAAGACTACCTAAAATAGGCCGTGGGGCAGGTCCTGTTTGCAGTATAGCTGTTATTTCTAGCCTTTATTATTTTTACGCCAGGCAGCGGGGGTTTGCCCATAGGACTTTTTAAACATGCGTATAAAGTGGGTCACATCCCCCCACCCCACCTGATTGGCAATCACATCAATTTTTTCATCCGTGTGCATCAAGCGTGAACAGGCATGGGTTAAGCGGCTGCGATTAATCCACTCACCTACGGCGTAACCTGTATTTTTCTTCACTGTGGTGGCCAAATAGGCAGGGCTTAAATGCAGATGCTTGGCCACATCTTTTAATGAGATGGGTTTTAAACTGTTTTTTTGAATAAACTCCAACGCCCTGGCCACCCGGGTATCCCCTGCCATGGGGGTGTTTAGTATTGCATTGCGGGCTTGTTTCACCTCGTTAAGAATCAGCATTAATAAACACTTCATGACCTGAAGAGAGTCACTGCCGTTTACCTGCCCTTCTTTTTTTAGGGCCTGCATCAACGATACTAAATAGGCTTGGCGCGCTTTGGGCAATGCAAATACCGCCAATGCCCCCAGTCTTACCTGCGCAAAGGGGGCCATTAACGAATGGCTCTCATCCAGGTCGATGCAACTGGTGCAAAAGCTCACCCACCAAGCCCCCACATTTTTACCCGAGAACTGGCTATGGGGCACCCCGGCGGGCACCAATACCAGCATACCGGGCTCAATATGAATCTGCTGGCCCTGTTCTATGCGCATGCGCCCTTTATCCACAAAGCTGATTACGTGCTCTGTATGGGAGGCATCGTGGTTGGCGGGCACCTCCTTAATAAACTGATAACCCACATTTATGGCGTGGGTAAAATGTATGTTATCCATCTATTGGCCCCCCCTGGTCAGCTTGTGGCCGTAAACCGATTCAATGATTAAAAGAACAATAAGCCGATTTTAACAAAATACCCACTCTACTGCCCTTAAATATTCCCTGCCACTATTAAACAACAGAACAAGAAGCCGAATAACAATTTATATGCCCTACCAGGCACGGGAGAAACACCATGGAATTTGCACCAGCCTTAATGGGTCTATCCATCTACATATTAATTTGGGAAAAACTGCCCGAATGGGGAACCTGGTTTAACTGGCTGCTGGCGCGCCTACCGGCTCCAATGGCTTACTTATACCAGGCCTGGCGTTGCCCATACTGCTTTGGATTTTGGGTGGCACTGGCACTGCACGCCATGACAGGCCTAACCACCTTGCCAGCCCTCAGCAACATGCCGGACACCTTAGGGACTATGGCGCAACCTCTGGCCTGGTTTTTAGATGCACTGGCCACGGCAACGGTAATACTGGTGGGCAAACTTGCCATTGATGCCATTGCCGCCCCCGCCATTAAGGGGCATACCATGAAGGAGGAATTTAAAAAGTCTATGAGAGAGGGTGCTAAAGGGTAAGGAACTCATGTCCCCACAAAAAAGCTAAAGCCTATGCCTGCTTAGGCACAGAACAAGAATATTCAAAGCTCTTAACTTGTTTGGATTCGCTGCGGATATATAAAAAATGACAGCTTATATTACCGTGGCGCCAAGCCCAGTTGTGTTGTGAATTATTTACCTTGGGCGCACCAAAACCCAATGACTTCATGCGCGAGATAATTTGTTGATTGCTTAGGTTCAAGAACGAATGATCGTTTTTACCTTTCACCCTTAGGGCATAACTTACCGCAAAACGATTTTTGGCCTGCCCCCGTTTAACATCTACTAAATAGTTAATTTCTTGGTACTTGGGGCGGGTATTTTTATATTGGATATTTTCTTGTGACAGTAAATAAGAAATTTTCACACCGTGAAAACGGTTTTTCTCAAGGCCCTTTAATACATGGCTCATATTGTTAAAGGACAGGGTATCGGCGAATTGATTAAAATCCTGCTGATTTTTAATAATCACTTTCTTAATGGCGGTATTTTTTAGGTGATTATTGGTACTGGAGGACTTACCTAGGGTACCAAGAGAAGCCGCCGCTGTTTCGCAAGGCTCCCCACTGAAACTCATGTTGCCTTTGGCATCTTCGCATTTATAAATTGAGCCGGCATTTACGCCAAGTGATACGGTGACCAGGAATGTTGCCAGTGCTAATTTCATTTGTATGTCCATATAACTGATATTAAAAGCCAAAATCACTTTTTAAAGTAACAAAGCCAACGCAGTCCACTAAATAATTAACTCATTAACTCATTAAAAATATTGGATTAGCGAAGAAGAAAGCAGGGGGGAACTCTTCAAATTTGGCATCCATGTCCAACTTGAGTGTTTTTAAACCACTTGAATTGAGCAAGTGAATTCTGTCACATTTCCTTAGTCATCTCTACTAGAATGATGTTGCATGAAAAATAGAGGTGCGTAAACGCACTGCTTATGAGCACCTATTTAGTGCGCCCCATTAGCTTTTTTTCCTTGCGATACACTTTAGGTGTCATACCGGTTAGAGTTTTAAAAGCCTTGCTAAAATTAGATGAGTCACAGTAACCCAACTCAGCCGCTATGTGATCAATAGAATGATGGCTATGGTGCAATAAGTGTTTGCCTCGATTAAGGCGATGGCGTGACTTTACTTGCTTAAAGTTTGTGTTTTGTTCAGCTAATCTGCGTTGCAGGGTACTCACCGACATATTTAAATACTGTGCCATATCACCTATGCTGATATTAAAATCATCATCGGATGACAGGCGCGCATTAACCTCTTCAATAATGTCTGTGGCACTCAGTCGTTTTAAGTCTTTTTCACACTCCAGTGCCGCCATGGCGGCCAGGGCCGGATCTCCTTTCCTAAGTGTTAATACCTTCCAATCTGCTGGAACTTTTAGCTGAAAGTGTTCACAGTCAAACTGCACCGTCACGCCCTTTGGCAGCAACCTAAATGGAAAGTTAGGGTAGCTGGCGTTATTGATATGTATTTCACACTCACCGCTGGTGTCATGCCGGCTGATACCTTCGACCACCAGGATCGCAATGTTCATAAGAGTGCTAAAGTGGCTAAAAAACTGTGAACTATATTTCCCTTTTTCGCCCTGGTGGCCGTGCCCGGCATAACGCAGACACAGCATATTTTCCTCGTTAATCAGCGTTAAGGCTCGGGTACTGGCGCGGATTTGTGCGTATTGGTGAATCAACTTGGCGGCATCCAGCAGGGTATCGCAGTTTTGAATGGCCAGGTTCAATATGCCGTGATTAGAGCGTGTCATGCTCTTGGCAATTTCAATGGCCGCCACCATATCATCACCAATGAACAAGGCGATGTTTCTGCCAATCAAATTAACCGTGCTTTCTGACACCTGCTTGGGTGGCTCCAGTAAAAACCCCACAGACTCACCTGTACCTTGCAGCAACCTCTGGGTGGGAATGCCCTTTTGCAAGGCATAATCACGCAGGCAAACCACATAGTCACCGGCCATATAGTGATGAGGGTCCTTGGCGCTGCTGGCATTCATAATTTGACCTGTAATCACTGTTTTGTGATGACTTTAGCACCTGTTAGGTGCCAAAACAATCCAGCATAGTAGCGCCATCATCCAATTTGCCCCAGTGAGAACACCATGAACAATAAATTAGACCAGGCCGTTGTGGCCATTACTGGTGCGGGATCGGGCATTGGCCGTGAACTGGCCTTACAGTGTGCCAAGTTAGGCGCGCACTTGGCCATTAGTGACATTAATGTAGAGCAGTTAAATGAAACCAAAAACTTGGTATTGAGCAAGCAGCCAAATACCCAAGTATTGTGCACGCAATTAGATGTGGCCCAACCACAGGGCATCACCGATTGGTCACAGCAAGTGTTGGAACATTTTGGCTGTGTGAATGTGATTATTAACAACGCAGGTGTGGCGTTGTCGGCCAGTGTTGAAGGCACTCCCAAAGAAGACTTTGAGTGGTTAATGAATATAAATTTTTGGGGGGTGGTGAATGGTACCCGTGCCTTTTTGCCCTTGCTTAAACAGGCCCCTTGGGGGCATGTGGTAAATGTATCCAGTTTGTTTGGTTTGGTGAGTCTGCCCAATCAATCGGCTTATAATGCGGCCAAATATGCTGTGCGCGGTTATACCGAAAGTTTGCGCACCGAGATGCTGATGGAGCATAAAAGTATACAGGTGAGCTGTGTGCATCCAGGGGGCATTAAAACCAACATTGCCAATAAAGCGCGATACAGTGGGCAGGTGGGAAGAAACGCCAGTGTTGAGAAACAAAAGAATCTGTTTAACGAAAGCCTCGCTCGCACCACCGCCGAGCAAGCGGCTAATATAATTATAACCGGCATCAATAAAAATAAGGCTCGTATTTTAGTGGGCGCAGATGCCAAATTTTTAGATTTATTACAGCGCTTTTTACCTGCACGCTATCAAAAAATCATGGCCAAGTTTTCAGCTTAATCGTGCAATTTATTAACACTTGGAAGAATGTGTAAGAGAGACAAAAATGAATTCTGAATATCAAGACATTATTATTATTGGCGCTGGGTTATCAGGAATTGGGGCCGCATGCCACTTTTCCAAGAAGTGCCCGAACAAGTCGCTCACCATTCTGGAGGGTCGCGATAACATGGGTGGCACCTGGGATTTGTTTAAGTACCCTGGCCTGCGCAGTGACAGCGATATGTTTACTCTGGGTTATAACT
>Ga0209290_1000788_pt1 | contig 19610 bp, 15 predicted proteins | sample EN1Hudsemesocosm_2_FD_184632 | JGI IMG/M metagenome (GOLD analysis project Ga0209290, IMG submission 184632) | Methane-oxidizing microbial communities from mesocosms in the Hudson Canyon - EN10B Hudson Canyon (SPAdes) (version 2) | ecosystem: Environmental > Aquatic > Marine > Cold seeps... | reverse complement strand
CTCTTGGTTTGTTGTTTGAGGTTGGGTTCAGGTAAAAGGTTAAAGCGATAGATGGCTGCCAATAACAACCAAATCAGCGTAGCAGCTGCCCCAAGGTATTTTAAAACATCCAGCAAATTGGCCACGTCTTTTAAGTGAATGATTTCGGCTTGATGCAGCAGGGTGTCGATAATCTTACCATTGGGATGATGATACCGAATCTCCGTTAAACCCAGGCCCTGGTGATGTATGGCGGTATTAATGGCTGCAAACAAACGTATGTGTTCACTCTTGTTGGTGTATTGAAAACTGTGACGATGACGGTTTTGTGGCCCGTACAGGCGACTGTGCTGCTGAATATCCATCACATCATGAAGCCAGCCGTATGCAAAGTTAACCTTAGCCAGTAATAACCAGCTTAGAAAGAATGCACAAATGAGTCCGCAAAGGCTGTAAATTCCCCAGCTTAAGGGAGGGAGGAAGCGTTTGAATTTGTTCATTATTGTATTCAAGATTAATTATTTGTCGTAAGCAAAGCGGGTTTGAGGGGCTGGGTCAAGCTCGGAGTATTATACCGTTATCTTTGTGCGGGGTGTATTTGCTTATATGGTATGATGTTGCGATAAGTGTGCTAATGCTAAACCTTGTTTAACGACCCGGCTCAGGGTAGGGTATGCGCTGTTTTTTTAGTCTGCATCGGCCCTTGAGCTGATTTAAGAGAAGTATCCAATGGATCAGAAAAAGTTCACCACCACAGGGCCTTTGCGCATTTTTAATGCCACAGGTTTTTCATTTAAAGGCATTAAGCGAGCCTGGACCACGGAAGCGGCGGTTCGTCAGGAGTTTATGCTGGCCTTGGTATTGGCCCCTTTGGCATTTGTATTGGCTCAAAGCTTGGGGCAGGTGCTGGCCATGCTCATGAGTTTGTTTGTGGTGGTGATTACCGAACTGCTAAATACCTCCATTGAATATGCCATTGATCGTATTGGCAGTGAGCGTCATGATTTATCTGGAGCCTCCAAGGACATTGCCAGTGCGGCTGTATTTTTTAGTCTGTGTCAGGTGGTGGTGATTTGGGGCTGCATCATTGTTTATAATATGGGTTGGTTAAGTTTCCCAGTGATGTAAATTGAGTGCTCAAAAGCGCTCATCGACTAAAATAAAAGTACACGGATTGTGCAGGCTTTCACTGAAGTAAAAGCCCAAGTGAGTAAAATACTCATAACTGGAGAACATCATGCCCGTCTTAAACCTAATAAAGCTGTCACTCATTTTGGGCAGCGTCATTACGCTTGTTCATCAGTGGCCTGCCTTATTTGAACAAGTGCCAGTAGATTGGCTGGCCATACTGTTGAGTTACGGTGTGGCTTTTTTGACTTTCTACTGGGTCACCAAAACACCCTTTAAAAGCTCCCCTTTAGAGTTAGCAGGCCCAGACACTGCACAATTTAATCCGCAGCACCTGGAAGCTTTATACAAGCAGGCCAGCCTAGTTGAGCGTAATGCTCATAAAGCCAATCGGGTCTTTAGCCATCAGTTGCAGTACATTAAAAAATTGTTAGCAAAAACTAAAAAGCTTGAGCATGGTGATGATTATGATGCCGCCCATGCCAGTTTAGTGAAAGAGTTAGCGGTACTTGAGCACCATGTGGAGCGCATCGTCACCGAGATGAACAAAAACGTGAAACTGGGTGAAAAACTGCAGCAGTCTATTGCTAATATCGACCCGGAAATTGGTGTCTTGTAGCACTGGATTTATGTTTCCAATGAAGTCTGGCACCTGTCCAAAGCCAGCTTATGCATGGCGGCGTTGGTGGCGTCATAAATAATTAAGCAAATATGGTTTGTGCTGCCATCGCTGTTGCTGAGCGGAATGATGGTAGCATTTTGATACATAGTATCGGTGCGCCCGGTGATGGGATGATTATTATAAAATTTAAACAGGTAGGGGCGTTGTTCGTGAATAGTAAAGGCGCGGATATTTAACAAAAACACCGCTTCGGCCTTGTTCCTAAACCAGGTTTCATCTATTTCAGAAAACAGTTCAAACAAACACTTCTCTTTGGTTTCATCTGGTCTTAGGCCGCTGTGATTTTCCATAAAACTGTTCCACAGCTTTACTCGGTAGTTTCGATCCAGTACCACTAGGCCCACGTCTATGGTTTGTAATATCTCCAACAGCCAGTGGAACTCGGGCGCTTCTAGTGGTGCATTGGCCATTAATAGTCCTTTAGTCTTCCAGTAAAAAACTGATTAAACGATTCATGTGGAGTACGCTTTTTTCGGTGAACAGCAGTAATAAGTCACAGTTAATGTTGTGGTCATCCAGGTTGTAATTGATCTCTATGGCCATAGTGCGCTGCCAGCGGGTTTCTTGTTCTTTTATAAGCTCCCCGATGCTGCAATGCTGTCCCAGTATCACCGGGTGACTTTGGCTAAAATTAATATCCAGCTGACTGCCTATGCCTTGAATGCAGGCACCGTTGAGCACGTTGGCCACATCCATCAGCATTTCAAGTTCCTGATTTTGATTCAATTCTCCTTGGTAGTTAAGCAAGCGGCCAATGTCACAAAAGCTGGCATCGTTAAAGATGAGTAATGCTTCGCCTGCTACTCCCGCACCAATAAATCCCTGACAAACGGCACTAACCGATTGAGCGCCCTCCAGAGATTTGAGCGTCATCTTAAACTCGTTAATCTCTATGATGTTCACGTTGGGGATGGGTAGGGCCACATACACGCGCAGTAGGCGTGCGAGGCGGTCGGCGGCCTGACCCATGGCCACATTGGTAATTTCCTGGTAACAATCCCGCTGTTCTTCACTTAGGGTCAAGATGGTGTCCATGTATCCCCTTAAAATAAGTGCAGCTGTACCTACTAAAAGTAAAGGACTCAATTGAAGGGATGGCAAGTATCGTCAAGATAGGCACGGGTGATTTTGGAGAGAAGGGCTTAAGGGTTGTGCCGTTACGTTATCGTTTAACATAAAAAAGGCCCTTAGAAAGAGCCTTTGGAGATTACTTATTCAGATAGAAGCTAAGGGTTGGTGGCCGGAATCCCTTGGGGTACAGGTTTGTCCAGCTCTTGTATGACTTCCATCATGCTGTCATGACATTGCTGCATGAGGGTGTCGATGTCAGCCATGGATAAATCCTTGGTTTCTATGGCAGGCAGTATCTTTACTTTAGCGGTGCCGTTATTAAGTTGGTCCATGCTGAAGCCGTCTAGGTAGGAGCTAGTACACACACGCACAATGGGCACACCCGCGTTGATGGCGGTGACAAAGGCGCCTTTCTTAAAGGGCAGCATGTTTTTACCGCCATTGCGGGTGCCCTCGGCGAAAAACCAAATGTTGGTATTCTTTTGGGTGAGGGCCTTTTTGGTGGTTGCCATGGCTTCCATGGCTTTTTTCTTGTTGCCTCGGTCTACCAAGATATTGCCCGCTAGCCAATAAAGCTGACCAAAAAATGGAATCCATTTGAGGCTTTTTTTGCCCAGGCTCACCATACGTTTGGGTACGGTGCTGCCTACTACAAATAAGTCCCAGTTGCTCTGGTGATTGGCCACCACGATAAAGGCTTGGTCGGTAGGGTAATTTTCATGTCCGCTGGCTTCTACCTTGATACCTATGGCAGGTAGACCAAAGAAAGCGTAAATCTGCGCACACCAACGGCTGTTAGTGGGGTTAAAGGGGCGAATTAGACCTACCAAGATGCCGAGCAGGGAGCCGATGGTGAAAATAAGGACTAAAAGGATATATCGAAGTAAACGAACCATAATTGCTCCCCTTATAAAAGTGGGCTGAGCATACAGATGTTTGCTTAAATTCGCCACCTAATCCCTAATTACTAGACAAAAGAGGCCATTTTAAACATGAGGGAGAGGTTCGGATATGTCTTAAAAAAAGAGAAGGCATTCCTGGCCGCAGGGGCGGCCAGGAGGCAGGGTTACAGGCTAGCAGCCAATTCCGAAGCCAGTTTGATGGCCCGCTTGGCATCCAGCTCACCGGCAAACTCGGCACCACCCACCAAATGCAGGCCAAAGTTATGATCGTGGTTGCCCTGTAGGTCCTTATACAGGTCGCTGACGCTAATTTGGCCTGCACACAGCACCACATGATCCACATCCAGCACCCGCTCTTCCATCACGTCGCCATCGCGATTGCTGATGGTAATATGCAGGCCGTCATCATCTATCTTGGTGTAGCCCACTCCGGCAACCATCTCTACTTGCTTCATCTTAAGTACAGCCCTGTGTACCCAGCCCGAGGTCTTATTGAGGCCGCGGCCCAAAGACGTGGTTTTACGCTGTAACAAATACAATTTGCGAGGTGAGGCTTCAATTTCCATAGGTTGTAGGCCACCGGATGTCTTATTTTCTATATCCACCCCCCATTCCTTGAACCAGGCTTCTTTATTTTCGGTGATCGACGGCCCTTGATGGCTGAGGTATTCACCCACATCAAAGCCAATGCCGCCGGCCCCCATAATGGCCACAGACTTGCCCAGTTTAAGCTCTTTACCCAGTAAATCCTGATAAGACACCACTTTTTCATGGTCGATGCCAGGCATATTAGGAATGCGTGGCGCCACGCCGGTGGATATCACAATCTCATCGAAACCGGCGTCTTTTAGGTCCTGAGCCGTCACCCAGGTATTAAGGTTTAGGGTGATGTTATGAACATCAATCATCTTTTTGTAATAGCGGATGGTCTCCAGAAACTCTTCCTTGCCAGGGATCTTGCTGGCAAAGGTAAATTGGCCGCCGATGCTATCACGGGCTTCAAACAAGGTGACGTCGTGGCCGCGCTGGGCCGCTACGGTGGCACAGGCCAACCCAGCCGGCCCTGCACCCACTACTGCAATGCGCTTGGCCTTATGGGTAGGGGTGTAGAGTAATTCAGTCTCATGGCAGGCCCTAGGGTTTACCAAACAGCTGGCGCGCTTGGCCTGGAAGGTATGATCCAGGCAAGCCTGGTTGCAGGCGATACAGGTATTAATTTCATCGCTACGACCGCTGGCGGCCTTGTTAACCCATTCACTGTCGGCTAAAAATGGACGGGCCATGGATACCATGTCGGCTTTGCCCGAAGAAATAACCTCTTCGGCGGTGTTGGGCATGTTAATGCGGTTTGACGCCACCACCGGAATATTCACCGCCGCCTTTACGCGGGCACATGGGTCCACAAAGGCGGCCCTTGGCACCGAGGTCACTATGGTAGGCACACGAGCCTCATGCCAGCCGATGCCTGAGTTCAGGATAGTAACGCCGGCTTTTTCAAGTTCTTGAGCCAGGGTGATCACTTCCTCCATGCTGGAGGCCCCTTCCACTAGATCGATCATGGAGAGGCGGAAAATAATAATGAAGTTTTCCCCCACTTCACGACGAATGGTGCGCACTATTTCTAACGGCAAGCGCATGCGGTTTTCATAAGAACCGCCAAATTCATCGTCCCTTTGATTGGTGCGTGCATTCAAGAATTGGGTGATGAAATACCCTTCTGAGCCCATGACTTCCACGCCGTCATAACCAGACTTTTGCGCTAATTTAGCCGTGCGCCCAAATTGACTAATGGTCTTGTACACGCTCTTGGTAGACAGAGCTTTGGGTTTAAACGGAGTAATAGGGGACTTAATGGCAGACGGCGCCACGTTATAAGGAGTGTAGCCGTAGCGACCGGCGTGGAGAATCTGCAGGCATATTTTACCACCAGCTTCGTGCACCGCCGAGGTCACTTTTTTATGCATACCCACCTGCAAAGCACTGCTTAAACGCGAGCCTAAAGGCAATAGCTCGCCGCGACGGTTAGGGGCAAATCCGCCGGTAACAATAAGGCCAACACCACCACGGGCACGTTCTGCAAAATATTCGGCCAATTGCTTGAAATGCCAAGGTCGATCTTCGAGGCCGGTGTGCATGGACCCCATTAATACGCGGTTTTTCAGGGTGGTGAACCCCAGGTCTAATGGTTCAAGCAGGTGCGGATACTGGCTCATTAAGAACTCCTCATTTAATGGCGACAAATATAGTGGGCATTTTTTTTAAGGTAAATGACCCAAGTTAGCAGAACAGCGATCAAAATGTGCAATTTGGCCACGATCTCAAAATTTATAGCATTAACCCTACAAGCATAGCGCTAATTTGTTCTTTCTCCGGCCAAGTGCTTTAGAGATAGACTGTAGGCAGCCTTTGGGTAGGGGAGTGATATGCAGATTACCAATACAGGGTCGGCCCGGTCTCTAGACCTAGCTCAGGCTAATCAGCAAACTCAAACGCAGAATTTAAGCAGCGGTAAACGTATCAACAGTGCCAAAGATGACGCCGCTGGTTTGGTGATTAGCACGGCCCTGGATTCACAAAATCGCGGTATGGGGGCGGCGTTGCGTAACAGTTTTGATGGTATCTCTCGACTTCAGGTGGAAGATGCCGCCTTAAGTAGCGTTGGTGAAGATTTACAGCGCATTCGTGAGTTAAAAGTACAGCAGCAAAATGGCATTCTAAGTGAAGACGATACACAGGCTCTGCAAGCTGAAATAGATCAGCGCCTCGAATCCATTGATAGTATTTTTAAGCAAAGTGACTTTAATGGCCAAAGCCTGTTTAAGTCGGGGCAAATGAATATTCAAAGCGGCGCCAATGCAGGTCAGACCATAGAAATTAACAGCCTGGATCTGGCTGCACAGTTTGCGGCCATAGGGGTGAGCACCAGTGATGACTTACAGCTCGGCGCTTTGGATGAGGCCTTGCAAGTGGTGTCCACTCGTCGCAGTGATTTAGGGGCCTTGGATAATCGTCTGCGAGGCAATGCAGAATTTTTGGCGCTTAAAAGCGAATTAAACCAATCCGCCAATAGCCGTATTAGAGACACCGATTTTGCCCAGTCGGTGTCGCAAAAAAACAAAGCCGATGTCCAGTTAAAGGTGGCAGTTGCCGTGCAGGGGCAGGCCAATGCCAATCAGCAGGATGTACTGCGCCTGTTAAAGTCTTAAGCTAATACCCTAGGCTCGGGTTTACCAATTGAAGTTGGTCGGCATTGCCCTGCTTTTGACCTGTTCAGTCTGGCAACGCCTTTGGTATACTCACGACACTATGCGCACATTAGGAAGTTCCATGGGCAAGGTTAGCCCCTCTATCACTAAAGACGCCACCATTGGCAATCATTACCCATTGCGAGTCACTGCCTGTTTGGTGGTGTTATCATTGCACCTGATCATTTTTTGGGATGTATCGATAAGCCCTTGGCAGTGGGCCATTGTCGTTGCCCATACCTTGATTTACCCTCAGCTGGCTTACCTGCTTTCTAAAACTCTGCAACACGAAAATCGCAACATAATGATCGACTCCTTTTTCTACGGCTTTTCCGTGGCATTGTGGGGATTTAATCCGTTTTTGATGGCGCTCTTTATCTGTGCCACAAACATGACCAACCTGGCCGCCGGTGGGCAAAGAGTCTTTTTTCAGGGGTTGTTGTGCCAGGGTTTAGGGCTGCTGGCGGGCGGTATCTTCACTGGCTTTGAATATCGGCCTCAGCTAAACACGGTGGCCATGCTTTTGGGGGCCGTTGGTTTGGTGTTGTTTACCTTTAGCCTGGGCCTTTTGGTATTCAATATTAACAGCAGTTTACGTAACCATAAGGCACGCTTGAGTGCCCGCCAGCAAGATTTAGAGAATATTAATAAACTAGCGCTGGCGGTGAACAGTAATTTAGATCTGGATACCATCATGAAAGGGGTGATGAATACCCTTGAAAAAATTTACCCGTTTGAATCTTTTTTTGTTATCTCCTATTCCAAAAACCGAGATCGTTTAAAAATAGTAGGGGCCTATGGCCCAGCGCTCAGTGAAGAGCAAGAAAATGCCTTTAAACATCTTGAGATGGACCTTGAAAAAGACAAACACAGTATTTTTGTGAATGCCCTGGAAAACAATCGCATCATTAATATTGGCCGTTTAACACCTAAGATGGTGGACCGTGGCGGTGAGCTGGATCGAGTGCTGTACAGCATTAAACCCAGCCGCTCCATCGCTTATTTCCCTGTGCATGTGCAAAATCAGGTGGTGGCCGGGGTGAGTTTTATAAATTACGAAAACGCCTTTTCCCTTAATAAGGCCGATTTAAAACGCATCAGTGAATATCTAGTGCAAGTGGGCACCGCCATTAAAAATGTAAGGATGTTTGAAGACGCCAACCACGCAAGAAAACAGGCGGAGTCTAGCGAACAGGCCAAGACTCGGTTTTTGGCTAACATGAGTCATGAAATTCGCACCCCCATGACCGCGATCTTAGGATACAGCGAGGCCCTGCAGGATAAAAAACTGGACGAGCAGAAAAGGGATGACTTTTTACAAACCATTATTCGCAGTGGCAATCACCTGTTAACCATTATCAATGACATTTTGGATGTATCCAAAATAGATTCCAATAATTTTGAACTGGAAGTCATGGATGTGGAGTTGGTGGCCATTCTCAGTGACCTGCAAGATTATGCCGAATTAAACTGCCAGGAAAAATCGTTGAATTTTTCCATGAAAATTCAATACCCTATTCCCCAGCAAATCAAAACCGACCCCACTCGCTTAAAGCAGGTGTTATACAACCTGTGCAATAACGCAATTAAGTTTACTCAGCAAGGCTGGGTGCGCATCGAAATATCATACATTCACGAACAGATCATCTTCAGTGTGCTGGACAGCGGCATTGGCCTGGATGATCAGGAACAGCGGAAAATATTTGAAGCCTTCACCCAGGCCGATACTTCCACGACTCGCCTATACGGCGGCACAGGGTTGGGCCTGTCTATTTCCAAAAATTTGGCTCGCCTGCTTGGGGGAGATTTAAGTGTGCGCAGTGAAAAAGGCAAAGGCAGCTGTTTTACACTTAATATCGAGTTGGGCAGTGACACGGATATTCGTTTCATGGGAGAGGCCGACACGTTTCAGCAATTGGTGTCTGAACACAAAAATGCCACTTATGCGCGAGCGCTGCCAAAATTGTGTGGTGAGGTGTTGGTGGCTGAAGATAACCCAGAAAACCAAAAGCTGATTTACCATCTATTGGCGCAAAGCGGTTTACAGGTAACCCTGGTCGATAATGGTTTAAAAGCGGTGGAGAAATGCCAACAGCAAAACTTTGATATGGTGTTGCTGGATATACAAATGCCGGTCATGGGCGGCAAGGACGCGGCACAGTTTATTCATGGCAAGCAACCTCAGTTGCCCATTGTGGCCTTTACCGCCAATGTGATGAAACATCAAGTTGAGGAATATCTGTCCACGGGATTTGTGGCTGTGCTAGAAAAACCCATCAATCAGGATCAATTATATGAACTGTTGCAACGGCACGTTCCACAATCCTTGAGCACGGGTTCAGTATTAATTGTGGATGATAATCGGGTTAACCAAATGGTGTTGCAGCGTTTTGTGAATAAAGCCAATAACCAGTTGACGGTGAACCTGGCTAATAATGGTGAGGAAGCGTTAAACATGGTGAGTCAAACGGGTTATGACTTGATTCTCATGGACATGGAGATGCCGATTATGGGCGGACTGGAGGCCACTGAGAAATTAAGGGCCGGTGGTTTTAAAAACCCTATTCACATGGTTAGTGGCCACATAGATCAAAAGCATAAACGGCAGTGCTTGGCAGCGGGTGCCGATGGGCACCTGAGTAAACCCATCGAAAAAGAAAAACTAGTGGGGCTGATTGAGGCTGTATTTACCAACTAACGGCTCTCACATGGGTTTTTGTAACTGCCCATCTGTGGGTTTAATTAGTCGGCTCACCACATCGGGTTTACTAAACAAATACCCTTGAATATAGTCACAACCCAACTCCTTTAAAAAGTGCCACTGTCCAGGGGTCTCAACCCCCTCGGCAATGGTTTTAAGGTGCAGGTGCTGGGCCAGGCTCACGATAGCCGACACTATGCCCTTGTCATCTTCATCATTTTCCAAATGTTTAACAAAAGCCTGGTCCACTTTTAAACTGTCGATGGGAAACTGTTTCAAATAACTTAAGGACGAATAGCCGGTCCCAAAATCGTCTATGGCCAGAGCGAAACCCATGTCTTTCAATTTTTTCATGATGGAAATGCTGTGATCGGCATTTTCCATGATCAGGCTTTCGGTAATCTCCAGCTCAATTTTGCTGGGGTCCGCCTGGGTTTGCTCCAGAGCGAGTTTTAATTGTTGCAAAAAATGCCGGTGCTGAAACTGACGAGCGGAGATATTAATGGCCAATTGAATATCCTGTTTTTGATCACTAAACCGTTTGGCTTGGCGAAACCCTTCCTCAATGACCCATTGCCCAATTTGAATGATTAAGCCGGTTTGTTCGGCCACCGGAATAAAGACACCAGGGCTGATGAGGGAGCCATCATCGGCCTGCCAGCGAATTAAAGCCTCGGCTCCTTTTATGTGGGTGGTTTGCGCGTCTACTTTTGCTTGGTAGTGCAAAGCAAATTGTTGTTTCTCCAGGGCCATGCGCATGCCGGACTCTATGGGCAACCAGTTTTGTTGGGCACTGTGTAGTTTGGCATCATACACTTCACAGCTGTCACCCTGGCGTTGCGCATGATTGAGCGCCGCGTTGCCGTGGGTAATCAGATTACGAGCATCATTGGCATCCTGCGGATAGTGGCATATGCCCATGCTTAAATTTAAATAGTACCTGTGGTCTTTCACGCACAACGGTTCATCCATAGATTTTTGAATGGCCCGAGCCACATCCAGGCTGATGGTCTGGTCTTGGGCATTAATGATGATACAAAAGGTGGATGCCTCCAACCGGAAAGTTTGCACATGTTTTTGCAGGTTGCCACATAGCTGTTGTAAGCGCTCCCCCATATATTTAATGGTTAGGTCGCCAATGTGATATCCCTGGCTGGAGGTAATGAGTTTAAAACGGTCTATATCGATAAACAGCACTGAAAACGAATCGCTTTCGCCGATTTTTTGGTTGATGATTTCTTCAAACTGACGACGATTAGGCAGCCCGGTATGCACGTCGTGCAGAGCTTGATACTTTAATTGAGCCTGGGCTTTTTCTCGTGCGGTGACATCTTCCATGTAAAGGTGGCAACTGCCTAAATCCGGCAGTAGTGACAAACTGTAATGGATGTGGCGATCACCAACTAATGCATCAAAATTTAACTGGGATTGATGTTCGTGTTGCCATTTTTTTAGGTTTCTAAAAAAACCGGGTGGTAAAATGTTTTCAATGTTGTCGCTGTCGGCACCAATGCTGGTTAATAGTTGACGGCAGGCGGGGTTGCTAAACAGTATTTCTCCTTGCCAGTTTAAATTAATAATTGGGTTGGGATTACGTTCAGGAAATTTGGCCAGGGCTCTGCGTTTGGCGGTTTTCTTTATATTCACCTGAGTGTAATACCCCACCAACATGGCAGCCAATATTATAAAAACGGTGAAACTGATCACCAGGTAAAAAATATTGCTGATTTGTTTCTGGGTGGATTCGGCCCCCTCCCAAGCCTCTTTTTGAATGGTTTCGGTGAGGGAAATTAATATGTTTTCGGTGGATTGGCCGGTAAGGGTCAGATTGGCCAAATCAAATCTGGCTTGATCCCAATCTACCTGGTTTCCACCCAAATTTTGATCCAGGGAGTCACGTAACTGCTTAATCTCGCCGTACAATTTTGGCAGGCTCATGACCTTGCCGGCAAAGCTGTCGCTGATGTTGGTCAGGTAATGATTAAATTCCTTTTCGCGGGCCATTATCTTTGGCCATACCAGGTCGCGATTAGTGGTGGTGTAATATTCATAGAGCAGGCGTTCGTGTTCGGTGAGGGAGGCACGCAGGCGTTTAATGAGGGCCAGTCTTGGCAGCTGTACCATCACTAAGTTTTGGGTGGTGTGGTTCACCATATTGCCAGACTGAGTGATCACATAAGACATGACCAGGCCCACCGTTAACACGGTTATGAAGCTGGTCCAAATGCGCGTGGATAGGGTAAGCAAAGCGGGTCCCAGTTTTCATTGTCCTTTGTTGAGCATAGTCAATAAATTCAATTCTAGTGGCGGTAAACACGCTATTCATTCTCTAAGTATCTAGACAGCCCCGTCAGTGGGCATATACTGCAATTTGCCACTCATTTCAGGATGAAAAGATGCAGACTCTTCTTAACGGCCTAAATCGCTTTTTTATGCTGTCACCAGGTTTACTGGTGCCCTGGCGCTATTGGGTGCTGAGCCTGTTTATGGTCTCCACCGCTTTCATGGGGTATGCCATGGTGACTCGCTTCACTATGGATATGTCGTTGGAGAGCTGGTTTGCCGAAACCGATCCTGCCAAGGTGAGTCTGGATCGGTTTCGCGGTGAATTTGGCAGTGACGATGGTGTCTATTTGGTCTATGAGGCCAAAGACGGGGATGTGTTTTCACAGGCTTCCATGGATACCCTTAAAGCCTTCATGGGGGAATTACAGGCAGCGCGTCTGGCGCCCATCGACACTAACCAGCCTTTAATCCAGCAAAATCAACTGGTCCGCATTCAACGTATCGACAGCCTGTATAACGCTCGCTATCAGTTGGCTCAGGGCGATACCCTAATATCCAAAAAATTACTGGCCCAAGACTACCCTCAAAACCCACAGCAGCGAGAAATCAAGCGGGCCATCGCGCTGGGGCAAGACGGTTTTGAACTGGCCTATTTTTCCAAAGATTATCACTATGGGGGCATCCGTTTAAAAACCGATTTTGGCACGGTGCTGGCAAAAAGTGTCCAGGGCGGAGCAATAGACGATTCATTACTGGAAGAAGATTTACTGTCAGGAGATGAATTTGACTTGCAGGACCCACTACAAGTAGATGAAAGTGCTCAGTCCACACCAAATTCCTATGAGTCCATGCAGATGGACGAATACTTAATGTTTATGGAGCACCTGCGGGCCATCACCGAAAAACCTCAATACGCTCACTTCAAATTTTACTTCACCGGCAACGCCCCCATGATGGAATTTGCCATGAAATCCATGGGGCAGGCAGGCATGTTAATGACCATTATGGTGCTGATTGTGATGGGCTTGTTATGGTTTTTGTTTCGCAGCCTCAGTGCCGTAATTTGGCCTATCTGTGTCATTGTGGGCAGCGCCTTTTGGACGCTGGGTCTGGCCAGCCTATTTGGTGTGGTCTTGTCCAATATGGTAACGCTGACCTTCATGCTTATTTTTGCCGTGGGCATAGCCGATTGTGTGCATGTATTGAGTGCCTATATATCCAATCGCCAAGAGCAGATGAGTCATGAGCAGGCCATGACCCAAGCCTATCGTAAAACCGGTTTGCCTATTCTCTTAACCACTTTCACGACCATGTCGGGCATGCTGGCGTTAACCATCTCGGACATTCCGCAAATTTCAGTTTTTGCCCTTACCTCGGCTGTAGGTGTGGTCATGGCATTTGTGTTAACCGTGTTTGTGTTACCGGTATTATTGGATATTTGGCATCCTTACAGTGATAAAAAAGTGGCAAAGCAGCCCCCATCAAATAAGCAGCACTGGCTGCAACCCTTACTTGAAAAAATACCTGCCTGGGTAAGCCGCCGTCCCAAATTTATTGTGTTGGTATATGGAGCCATTTTTTTACTGTTTGTGGTGGGTGCCACTCAAGTGAAGGTAGACAGCAATTTTGCAGAGTTAACCCGTGAGGGCAGCAGTATCCGTGTTACCTATTCAATTGTGGATGAGCACATGATGGGCGGGCAAAACCTGGAGATTATGATGGATTTTGCACAAGCCGATGCCTTGAAAGACCCACACGTTTTAAAAATAATTGAGCGTTTACAGCGGCGTATTGAAACGCAATACAGCCAATATGTGGTAAAAACCTTTTCCCTGGCCGACGTTGTTAAAGAAACCCACATGGCCATGAACCAAGGGGAGCCGGCGCAAAAGCGCATCCCGGATGATGGGCGTTTAACCGCCCAGTTGTTGTACTTGTTTGATAATGCCAACCCGCAAGATCGTCGTAATTTGGTAAGCGATGATTACAGTAAGAGCCACCTTAGCATTCAATTACGTAATGCAGGCTCTTACGAGTACACAGAGTTTTTTGACCAAGTGCGTGTTGATGTAGACGAATATTTTAAGTCTCTGCAGCCATCCTTTCCCCACATGCAATTAAACGTCACCGGATCTTTGGCTTTGATGATGGAGCTTATCGACCATATTAGCTGGACCCAAATTAAGAGTTTCAGCTTTGCCCTATTAATTATCACACTCATCATGATGTTAACCCTAGGGTCCTTGCAAGGAGGGCTCATTAGTATGATGCCCAATTTGCTGCCGGCATTTTTTACCTTTGGTTTATTAGGTTTGTTGGGCATCCCCCTTGATACCGATACCCTAATTATAGCCCCGCTGATAATTGGCATCGCGGTGGACGATACCATACATTTTTTAGCTCATTATCGGGATGCCTGGTACGAACACGGGGACGTGGAAAAAGCGTTATCCAGTACCATCAAAGAGGTGGGGCAGGCGGTAACTTTTACCACACTTATTTTAGGATTGGGTTTCTCTATGTTGGCGTTTAGCGATTATTTGGGCATGGCCAAGACAGGTATCTTTGGATCGTTAGCCATCTTTGTGGCCTTGTCAGCAGATCTGTTGTTATTACCTGCGCTGATCCAATGGTTGAAACCGGATTTAGGGCGTAGAAAATATTTGGCTAAGCTGGCGCAACATTCTCTTAATGACAAGGCAGGTGCCTAATGAAAAAAATGCTGTTGTTGTTTGTATGCTGCTGGATGATGGTACCCGTGCATTCCCAGGAAATCATTGAACGGGATGCTCGCGCCATTATTGATAAAATGGATGCTCAGCAACGGCTTGTGAGCAATGGCACCTTTAGCCGCTCCCAAATCAGTACCTGTAAATACGGTAAAAAAAGTAAAAAAATTAGTTGCATCGAAAAACCCAGAATAAAGCTGATGGAGTCGGTCTCCAAGCAATATGGAAAAAATAATAAAGACAGTAAGAATGTCTCAATCTTGCTGCAGCCCGCCAGTGAACGGGGGATCGGCATGTTGAGCTACAGCTACGATGACAGCAGTAAAGACAGTGAATCCTGGTTGTACTTATCGGCGTTAGGCAAAGTGAAGCGTTTGGCCAGTGGTGCCAGTGACGATCAAGAACCCACCGCCATCTTTGGCTCCGAATTTTCTACCGAGGATATGGAGAGTGGCAAGACCGACGACTACAGTTATAAAATCTTGCAGCAGGGGGCATATAAAGGGAAACAGGTATGGGTCATTGAATCTATTCCCAGTCAGGCCCGCTTAAAGAAAACTTATTACAGTAAAATTTTAGTGTGGGTGGATAAGGAGCGTTTTATCCCTCTAAAAATTCAAAGTTATGATAAACGTGGACAGTTATATAAGCGCACCTCGTTTAGAGGCATCGAAAACATCAAGGGCTTATGGGTGGCAAGGGAAGCCACTATCATGAACTTAAAAAGCCTGCGGCTATCCAACATGAGCACGCAAAAAATTGCTTTGAACGTTGATGTCAATGACGAGTTTTTAACGCAAAGAACCCTCACCGATTTTGCTTTTCGTGAAAAGCACCTATCTCAATTGCGCGCCCAGGTGCAATAAGTGAGTAAAGGCCTCACCTGTTTATTTACATTCATAGGCTTAATCGCCCATGTTGAGCTAGTTTTTGGGGCCGAAAATATTGAAAAATCTAATCAAGAACAGTGGCTGACTGAAGACTTATTACTTGAGCCGGATGAACTGGAATTTGAAGTGCCGCTTAATTCAATCGAAGATAGTTGGTGGCACGGAACGAGTGCCAGCTTGCAGCACGATGTGACGCAGGCGTCATCAAAGGACAATATTAATCGTAGTAAAATACAACTGGAATATGAATCCAGTATGAGTGACGGCTTTTACCTCTTGGTTAAAGGCAATTACCGCTACTTTAACCAGCAGGATTCATTGGCCAAAACTCGCGGCAAGAGTTATGGGGAATCCAAACTCCAACAGTTGTGGCTGCAATACAGTACGCAGCAATGTGCCTATACTCTGGGCAGGCAGACGTTAATATGGGGTGAAGTGGACGGAGCCTTTGTAGTGGACGTGTTAACCCCGTTTGATTTAACCGAGCAACTCTTTACCGATTACGCAGATTTAAGAATAGGGGAAGACATGCTGGTGATGGATTGCTTTTACCCTAACCAGCAGGGGCAGCTATTTTATACCCCTAACGCAAAAATCCATACTTTCTCCCACAAGCAATCCCAGTTGGATACCGGGCCAGAATGGGGTGGGCGTTTCAAATACAGTTTGGCTAACCTGGATGTGAGCCTAATGCTGGCCCACCTGTATTGGAATGCACCTTTTTTTAATGTAAACGAATTTGAATGGCAGGCTCAATCCTACCGACTGGCAGCACTGGGTGCCTCCAAAGCGGTAGGTCGTTTATTACTAAAATTGGATATGGCCCATAAAACCAATCAAATTGATTTAGGCAGCTTGCAATATTCTGATACCTGGTCCATGGCCATGGGGGTCGAATACACCACAGGGGATAATCAAAACTTTAACCTGGGACTTTGGCAGCAAGAGGCAATGGGGCAGGTGAGTGCGTTAGATGTTCCGCTGCAACTGACCCTAGGATGGAGCCGCAATGTATTGCATGATGATTTGTCATTGAGTTTGTTGGCTAATGTTTCACAGCAACCTCAGTATGAAAATGTCACTATGTTGGCCACGTATAAACTCAACGACGTTTACTCTTTTTCTACTGCTTTAAGTCTTGCCCATATTAGTGAAGACAACTCTGCAATAACGCCGCCCCTGGCGAGTGAAACTGTCTCGTTTTCAGTAAAAGTAGAGTTTTAATTTGTATTTCAATAGTGTAATTCCCATGTTTAAAACAAGGGATGGTCTGTGTGCGCCACGGAAAAAGTACTGGTTCACAATTTAAGCCTTTGCCCAGACAAGATGCTTATTAGCTAGGTTTGTTCATATTTAATTTAATTTTTATGCTTTAACCTTGCCCTCGCTTTTTAAAGCGCACAAAAACAAAAACTTGGGGAAAAAACATGTTAAAGCAATTAGCCATCGTATTAGCCGCCAGCGCCATCATCGCCTGTGGTGAACAAGAAGTGGTATCTGCTCCAGTAGTAGAAACAACAGAAGTGGTTGAAGTGGTAGCAGCACCAGAAGCGGCCATGGCCACTGAAGCGGTTGAAGCCACTGAAATGAAGACAGAAGCGGCTGTTGAAGCGGCACCAGAAGCAGCCGTTGAAGCCGCTCCTGCTGTAGAAGCGGTAGCAACAGGTACTGTAGAAGGCTAAATCCTTTAGTAAAACCTGTTTTAATGGCTCTGAATATTGATATTCAGAGCCATTTTCATTTAAGAGTACTTCATTCCCCAACTTTCATACGTAATTTCAATTCAAAATACCTCTCAAGTATTTAGCATCAAAAACATTTAAATCTAAGCTTTCAATCTTCTTAAAAAATAAACCGACACTTACCAGCAGCAAAGTAATGCCAGCATAAGTTATATTGCATAAATATTAGGGGGGTAAGCAGAATATGATCCAGTGTTTAAACGCTGGATCAAGATGGCACAGGTGTTAGTATTTCAAACCTAATTTTTGGTAGATGAACGACATTAACCAAGCAGGGCCAATCATCAGGTATTGCACATCTTTAAAGAAAGAGGGTTTTTTTCCTTCCACTTCGTGGCCATAAAATTGCGCGGCCCACACAATAACAAATACAACGGCCGAAGAGATGACCAGGTACCCTGCAAAGGCGGCATCAAACGCCAATATGGTGAAGTAGCAGAAAGCGGTAAAGGCGGCCATTCCCACGGCCAGGGATACGGACAAGCGCGCATAAAATAAAATCACTAATACCGCCCCTATGGTGCTCCAGTTTAAATGGGGTGACACCTCGGCAAATGCGGTGGGGGTGGGAATGGCATAGATAAATGCCATGGCCGTCCAAAATATGATGGGCACACATACCCAATGAATGCGTTTATTGGTTTTGTTTTGATGGCTTTCACCGTACTCGTCCAGCCACATTTGAATGCTTTTCGCCATGCTAACCTCGGATGTTGAGTTATTTTATTATTGAAGTCTTAACCATAACAAAACCCACTCATATAACAGCGCCAATGTGGGTCTCATACATTGACCTAGCGTGCCAAATAGGCCTTAATTGATAATACAGTCTTTAAATTCACCAACTTAGAGCCTTATATTCTATGGATTCTAGTCATAAGCGTGTTTCGATTCACTGGGTGAAAGCTATCCTGGCTGCGGCCCAATCTTTAGGCATTGAGCCCCAGGAAATACTCGGGGAGCTAAGACTCAAACTGGATCTGGATAACAATCAGCCGGCCTATTTATCCTTGGATCAAACCCAGGATATCTGGAGTAAGGCCGAGCAGTTAAGTGGCCATGAGTATTTTGGTTTGCGCATGGGGCAAAGGGTGAGGCCTGCCTATTTTCATGCCGCCGCCTATGTGGCCATGACCAGTAGCAACCTGTTGGAAGCGCTAAAAAGTTTTATTCATTATATGCCCCTGACCAGTGAAGGCGCTGTTTTGGAGGTGTGTTATGAAGAGGACCAAATGTGGTTACGCTTTACGCCTAAACCCGATAATAAACCCTTTGGTCGCCATCAACATGAGTCGGTCATGGCATTGCTGGTGGCATTCAGTGAGTGGCTAGTGGGGGATGATTCCATCAAACCATCTCAGGTTTATTTTCCCCATGAAGCTGGGCCAGATATGACCGAATATGTCAGCGTGTTTGGGCTAGCACCAAAATTTAGCATGCCCTTCACTGGAATTCTGTTTCCTGCAAAGTTGCTGGAACATACCTTGTTGGAAAGTGATGTGGGTTTAAATGTGCTGCACAAAGCCCATGCCGATCAATTGCTGGCCATGCACCTGAATACCAGTTGGAAGGTGAAGGTGATTCAAGTAATTGTGGCCGCGGGGCATTTTAATTTAAACCGTGAACAGGTCTCTCAGAAACTAAATATCAGCACTCGCACCCTGCAGCGTCGGTTACAAGAAGAGCACACCAGTTTCTTAGATGTGATTGATGAACAACGTAAACAAAAAGCCCAAGAACTGATTTGTAATACTCAAAAAAGTTTAAAAGAGGTGGCGCTGGATTTAGGGTTTGCCGAGTCTTCTACTTTTTATCGGGCCTGTCATCGCTGGTTTGATCAAACCCCTAATAATATGCGTTCGGGAAGTGAATAAAGCGCCTTTTAATTGCCTTGCCAATGGCCCGACAGACTTTGAATGAACCCTCTGAACCAGACACTGGCGGGGTCCTTGTCTCGACTCTGGTGCCAATACAAATGAATATCGACGTTGGAGCTGTGAATGGGCATGGCCATTATTTCGATGTTACTAAAATGGCGACTCAATACCTGAGCGTATCGTTTGGGCATAGTGAGCACTAAATCACTGTTGGCCACTACTTTACAAGCGGCATAATATTGCTGGCAGCGCAGGTGAATGTTTCGGTTAAGCCCTTGTGAACTCAATGCATAATCCACTAAATCAGGGCCACTGGAGCGACTGCTCACCACTATGTGTTTGGCCAATAAATAACCTTCTTCATTCATGGGCTGACTG
>Ga0209290_1000785_pt1 | contig 19625 bp, 16 predicted proteins | sample EN1Hudsemesocosm_2_FD_184632 | JGI IMG/M metagenome (GOLD analysis project Ga0209290, IMG submission 184632) | Methane-oxidizing microbial communities from mesocosms in the Hudson Canyon - EN10B Hudson Canyon (SPAdes) (version 2) | ecosystem: Environmental > Aquatic > Marine > Cold seeps... | reverse complement strand
AAGACGGCCTTAAAACTCTGGCTATTCATGGCGACAAATCACAAGGTGCTCGAGAAAGAGCGCTTGAAGCATTCAAACAGAATGAAATACGTGCCCTGGTGGCCACCGATGTGGCTGCACGCGGGCTCGATATCAACCAGCTCAAATATGTGATCAATTATGAATTGCCTTACGTCGCTGAAGATTATATTCACAGAGTTGGTCGTACTGGCCGAGCCGGGAAAGAGGGATTAGCCATCTCTTTACTGAGCCTGGGTGAAGAATACTTATTAGAAGAAATCGAAAGCATACTGAATGAGCGTCTACCTCAGCAATGGTTGCCGGGCTTTGAACCCGACTTAACGAAAGAAGTAAAAGTATCTAAGAAAAATTCTCGATCAGGTGAAAGGAAGCGACGCAAAGATCGCGCTTATGGTAAAAATACTGGTCAGAAACGGCGCTAGTGTTTGAGCCTTACTCAGTGTAAATTTTAATGCCATTGGATTGCATTAGTAAGTGTGTTGGCGTCATACCAAACATACTTTTAAAGGTACGATTAAAATGTGAGGCATCTGAAAATCCGGCATCAATGGCAGAGCTAGTTAGGCTGCCATTGATCGTTAGGTCTGCCATGGAACAGAAAAGCCGGTGCCACAAACGGTAGCGACGGATAGGTACACCCGTTTGTATGCGAAATAATTGTGTCAGGCGAGGCACAGATAAGCCCACTTTTTCTGCGAGTAGTTCAATCGATAAATTATCACCGATGTTTTCCTGAATAAGAGTAATGACCTTAATAATTCTAGGGTCTATATTATGTATATCACTCTTTTGGCAGCGTAACGACACCAGTTTGTCGAGGCACTGATAAATTTCTTCAGGTGGCAGTTCTTGATAAAAATGCTTTGTAAATGCCTCGATATAACTCTCTTCTTTTTTTATCCCGTAAGCAATGTTCTTAATTTTATTCTGCATCAATGGCAGCAGGCTGTTGTAGTCACTGCAGAGTGCATCGAGCATACAAATGGCAACCGGTTCTGTGCCAGAGTAACACTCAATTTCAGTGCCTGGCGGAATCAGAAGGCTCCGGCACGTGATCTTCTCCTTAAGCTGTGTTGATGAGAACTCAATGCTGCCCCCTAAACTGACTGCAAAAGACGCAGCACCTTGTGAAAAATGAATGGCCTCTGTGAGAGGGCCAATATAGAAGGTGCGCTGTTTCCACAAATACAAGCGTGAGGATGGTTGAGTCTGGTCAACTGGCGGCGAGATAAAAGTATTCATATTTATATTTTCTTTTAGTATTCAGTTTTATTTTTTTTTTCGTCATAAGCGATTTTTAGATGACTTGTGCTTAAGCTTTAACGTTAAAGCTGTAGTGCGCGATTGTAAACCGACAAATGGGGTATATGGAAGTTCGAATACGAACATTAATATTAATAAGTTTTATATTAGCAACAATTTTAAGGGGTGATCATCAATTCATTCTATATTTCTTAGAAGCGTAAGAACTATTCTAGCCGCGGATCAGAAGGAGCTGGGTGTCATCCTGTAGGAAACTGCCAAGTGTTCTAAAAACTCAACTATAAAAACAAATTTCGAGGAATTGATCGTGAATAAAGTACTACTTAAATTACTGACGGGCCTGTCCCTAACCATTTTGGCGAGCTCTGTGTTGGCTTCATCTGGAGGCGGTAGTGAAACCTGTGATGCCAATGTAAAACCTTTTGTTCTTGTCCATGGCTGGAATGGCAGTAACTCTCAATGGGATGATATTGTCGACCGATTCGTCGCTGACGGGTATGAGCGTTGTGCTTTCAATCGCTTTTCTTGGAGCACCGCATGGGACGATAACGTGACAGCAGCTAAAAACCTGGCTGACTTCGTTGCCGATGTACGTGCAGATCACAATAACCAGCAAGTAACCATTCTGGCTCATTCTAATGGTGGTTTGATTACCCGACAGTTCCGCGTATTTGAGAATGGCTATGCGGCGAACGATCGCTTTATTACTCTGGGTACGCCTCATAATGGTACTACTTGGGCGAATACGCTTATCTGTTTGCAACCATCTTGCACAGACATGGCGCCTGGTTCTGCATTTCTCAATAATCTAGCGGGTCAAGGTTGTGATCGTTCTATCTGGTCTGACTCTGACCTTATTGTTCTGCCAGCAGAAAGTGCGATGTGTGGTACGAGCACGCAAACAGTCAGTGTTTGGCATGAAGCGCTGTTTACTGATGCAACTGTTTATCAGGATATCAAAGATAATCTTTAGTTATGTTCAATTTGGCTAGTTTTATTTAAGAATATTCAATAGTTTTGGCTTATATACCTAGCTTTGAGCCAAGCCTAGTTTAAGGTCACTGCCTCTATCGGTGGCCTTAAACTATTTTTCCCTTTCTTACCGAGTGGGCGGGCTACATGCCTGCTTTTCTTAGGCCTTAACAATACGTTTTCGAGATGTGGTGGCTAGCCCAGTCACCGAAATAAATTATAGTTAATTTTTCGTCCATCATCAGTTCTTTCTATATTTGTGGTTTTCTTCAGCGTTATGCTGGTTCTGGATCAGAAGGAACTGGAAGTATCTATAAGGGGCATCGACAAGGATGTGGCCAAGGTAATAAACGAAGTTCTAATTACTCGACTATAAAAACAAACATAGAGAATATGATCATGAAAAAAACACTACTGAAACTACTCAGCGCAACTTCCCTGGTATGCCTTGCGTTACTCTCAACGACATCCTACGCTTCAAGCGGTGGTGGTGAGCCTGAAACCTGTGACTCCAATCTCAAACCCATTGTCTTCGTACATGGTTATCTTGGCGGTAACTTTAACTGGACCGATATCTGGAACTATCTAGAAGCTGATGGATATGATAGATGTTCATTATACGGCTTTGAATATAGCTCTACCTGGAACAACAATATCACCAGTGCACAACAGCTTGCCGATTTTGTGGCCGACGTGCGTGCTGACCACAATAACCAACAAGTGACCATCGTTTCACATTCAAATGGTGGTTTAGTTACACGTTGGTTCCGTGAATTTGAAGGCGGTTACGCTGCGAATGATCGTTTTGTCGCCTTAGCTGCGCCGCATAATGGCACCACTTGGGGTTATGTTTGCTGGGACCCAGCTTGTGCTGACTTATCACCTGGCTCTGATTTTCTGAATACTTTGGCTGGCCAAGGTTGTGATCGTTCTGTTTGGTCTGATTCAGATGGCATCGTTTTACCGGCAGAAAGTGCGATTTGTGGTATCAGTACGCAAACCACTAGTGCGAGTCACTTAGGTCTTCTTTGGGACCTACAAGCGTATCAAGACGTTAAGAGCCATATGGAAGACCTCTAACTCTTAGTTAAATGTTAAACGGAGCTGCCGGACGAACGGCGGCTCCACAAAGTGAGATATTTACCTTTGCGTTCGAGACTGCTGCAATAGAAGTAGCAACTGTGCTTTAAACGATAGGTAAATCTTAGAAATATTAGTAGTTACTTTCGTGTTTTAGCAAATATCGAATAATAATAAAAAGTGCATACAATACCGTGTTGTTTTGTGTGTGAATGCCTGTGGAGAATAGCGTGAAACGCCTAAAACCAAGTTTGAAATATATTACTTCCTTAACGATCCTGACTTTCATGCCTGGCCTACTGTTCGCGGTGGAAGCGAGTCCTGATGTCGTCGCCATGGTCAATAATGTGGCTATTAGTGACGCTGAACTTTCCGTGTTGATCGAAGCGAGAAGCAAGCATTCAATGGTAAATATGAGTGAGGATGGCAAGCTATCTAAGGCTCAACAACAGAAATTGATAGATGACTTGGTCCTGGCAGAAATATTGGTTCAGGAAGCAAGTAAAACGGGCTTGGACAAACTACCTACTACGGTCGCTGAGGCAGCCATTCAATATAAGACCTTATTAGGGCAAATGTTCCTTCGAGAAAAGGTGGCTAATATGCAAGTCTCCGAGGAAGAAATTCGCAATCGCTATGATGCTATCCCAGCAGCCTTTAAATACGGTTTGCGGACAATCAATGTGGCGACTCAGGAGGAAGTGGCTCAGTTACTAATGCAACTTAATGCGGGTGCCGAGTTTGAGATACTGGCGAATAGTTATACCCGTGAGAATGGCAAGCCAGATGGCGGTTGGTTGGGTTGGTTACGTAGCGGCCAAATGAACGTACAACAGCTAGAGGCTGTGCAAAACCTGAAAGTGGCCACATTTACCACTGAACCGGTAAAAACCAGAGCAGGTTGGCGTTTGCTCTATTTAGAGGGCAAGAAAGAACTAGATAAAACCCCTTATAATCGATCGCGGGACTGGTTACGCGATGAAATTCAGCAATTGAGGGTGCAGGCACTGCTGGTTGAATTGCGTCAAAACGCCGATATTGAAATTTTCCAACCTAAATTGCCCTAGTCTCTGGATGTTCCTATGTTGCATGGAAATATGATCAATATAAAAAGTTTTATCCGTCCCCTGTTGATTACTGCTGGGTCTGCCGGGCTAATAATGACTGTCTTAACCGATATCATCTCAGACTCCTCAGATTCAGACTCCTTAGATTTAAAATACAGCAAGGTCATGCAAGTGCTGCCGGAAGGAGATAATAAACTAGCTCATCTAAATGATGAGCGCTTTATTGATGCACTCATTGATGAGGTTGCTCCCGCAAACTCTGGCGAGCAGCAGTCTGGAGCTCCTGTTGCAGTCTTGGACGAGGTAATTGAATCAAAAATGCAAGTGGGCTTTAGTGAAGTTGAATATGCTTTGCGCTTAGTCAAGTTGGATAGTTTTGGGCAGTTAATTTTAAATGATAAGACAGAGGCGTCCCTGAATCGGGCCATCGCTCGACTGCCGACTGATCTGCCAGAAGACGAAATTGCACATATACTAGAGCTGATTCAAACCAGTTTACCAGGCGAAGCGGGCGCGCAAGTGGCAGATGTCTTCACAAAATACTATCGCTATAAAGTGACCGAAAAGGCGCTTGTGATGAACTCGCCACGTCCCGACAGTATCGATACTGCGCTAGAACAGTTAGCGACGATAACTGATTTAAGATACGAAATTATGGGCGAAGAGTATGCCGAAAAGCTATTCGGTGCACAGCAACGTCGTGCCGAGTATCATCTTGAGCGGGAAATCATTAAACGAGATGATGCTATTTCTGTTGAGCAACGAAACCAGCAACTAACACAGCTAAAAACCGCAGCACAGAAAAGTGGTCTGGTTATGAGCTCCCCTTCACCAGAAGTTCAGCAGCTTCATGACGATGTAGAAAAAATGCGCGCGGAAGGCCAAGATGAGGCACAGATTCAGGCGCGGCGCGAGCAAACCTTAGGTAAAGGGGCAGCAGAACAGGTATCTCTCATGGAGCAGCAGCAGAATGACTGGCAGTTGCGCTACCAGCAGTTTGAGCAAGAAAAACAAGTCATTTTAGCGGCTGTTTTGGATGCGGATGACCAGCAGCAGCAAGTAAATAGTTTATTCCAGCGTCACTATTCTGCGGAGGAGTTGCCCGGTGCCAGAGCTTACGACCAGCAATACGCGCGGTAAATTAGCCTCGCTTATTCTGAGCCGACTACATAAGCATTGGCGTTATGCCTTTGCCGCTTTAACGGGTTTGTTAATGGCCTTATCGGTATTAGAGCCCAGTTTCTATCTATTAGCCTGGTTTTGTCTGGTACCCTTGTTGTTTGCCGTAAAAGGCTTATCTTTACGACAATGCTATGCCGTGAGTCTCTTTGCGGGCTTGGTGTTATACCTCTGTAGTTGTTATTGGGTACTACCTTTCATTATGAATATGAAAGGATATAGCATTCTGCTTTCTGCTTTGATTTCTTTCTTGTACTGGGCCTACAGTGCGCAAGTAATCGCAGTTGTTATGGTGCTTTGGGGCGCGCTGTCTAAGCAAAACTTATGGCAGCGCTTGCTGCTATTTCCACTGCTATTTGTTGCTGCATATGCGATTTTTCCGAACGTTATTCCTGTGCAACTTGCCATGGGACAAAGCCATAATTTATTGGCCCTCCAAGCGACTGATATGTTCGGAATTTATGGTCTCGACTTCGCGCTTGCACTGAGTAATATCTGCATTTATCAATTACTAAATTTGCGCGATACCAAATCGACGTTGTTGCCGTTTATCGTACCTGCTTTGTTTTTCAGCTTATGGTTTGCTTATGGCTATTATCATTTAGCCGATTGGGAGCAGCGTCAGCTCGATTGGCCAAGTAAAAAAATTGGTCTAGTGCAACCTAACGATCAAGCGAGTATTGCGATTCCAGCGCCTCAAGCGGGATATGGCTGGTCTTATCCGCCTGAAATGGAAATGACGGAACGGCTAGTTGAGAGCGGGGCCGAAATCGTCTTTTGGCCGGAGTCTCGTTATAAAGGTTTTTTCGATAGCGACTATGTGCGCGCAGCCTATCGACAGCGGGTGAAACAGCTAGCAACACCACTGATTATGCAAGACCTCGAAAAGGTAACGAGTAAGCACTCTGATTCTGGGCGCACAGAAACGTATAACACCCTGTTTATGCTCTCTGACCAGGGTGAACTGGCCTCGATTTATCGCAAACAAAAGCGCATCGCCTTTGGGGAATATATGCCCTTAATAGAGCGCAGCCCTTTGATGCGTTCATGGGTGCAAACCATCGTCGGTGATTTTTTAGCAAATATCTCTGCAGGACAAAAAAGATCGGTGTTCTCTGCCGCAGGCATGAGCTTTATTCCGCTGATATGTTTTGAAGTTATTTTTCCTGAATTTGTGGCGGATGCCGTCTCTCAGAGCGCGTCCGGTGGCGTCTTGGTGACCGCTTCTTTCGATGCCTGGTTTGGTCAAAGCCATGCACCCTTCCAGCATTTAGGCTTATCAAGGATACGAGCGGTGGAGAACCGCCTGCCTTTAGTGCATGTGATCAACAATGGCCCCTCGGCGGTGATCATGCCCAGTGGTCGAATTCTGGCGCAGACAGAAGCATTTAAAAAACAAGCGGCGATCGTGGATATGCCTTATTCCGAGCGTTCCGGTGGCAGTTTTTTTAGTCGTCAGCCAAGGCTATTTATTTATGGTGTTTACGCTTTGCTGATATTCTTGATTTTGGGCCAGCTCAAAAATACGCTTGTACGTAGAAGAGCTGCTTAGCTTCATCCTATGTAGTTGTCTTTATGCTTAAATATCGACGAATCCTGAGTAGTTTACCCCTGACAGCATGGCTATTTCCCGGTGCCAGGTTGCTAAATTATTTTTATTGAATTTATTCAGGTGGTCATGACCACATGCCCTGGCCATGACACTCATAAGCTCAATCGAGGCATTAAGGAAATTGTTTAATTGCAAGGCTGACTTGTCGATATTTAACCTTTTGCGCAGTTCTGGATTCTGAGTGGCAACGCCCGCAGGGCAATTGTTGGTATTACACATTCTGGCGGCCACACAGCCTATCGCCTGCATCGCGCTATTTGCAATGGCAATGCCATCAGCACCTAAGGCCATCGCTTTCACAAAATCGGTGGGCACGCGTAAACCACCCGTGCTTATTAATGTGACTCTACCGCTAGCACCTTGTTCGTCCAGATAACGCCTTGCTCTTGCCAACGCAGGAATACTTGGTACGCTAATATGATCGCGAAACATTTCAGGCGCCGCTCCCGTGCCCCCTCCGCGTCCATCCAGAATGACGTAATCGGCACTGGCATCCAGAGCGAACTGAATATCGGCTTCAATATGATTGGCGCTCAATTTAAAACCGATTGGGATACCACCTGTTAGTTCTCGGATATGGTTTGCGAAATATTTGAAATCCTCGACCGTTTCCAAGTCTTTAAAAGTAGGTGGCGAAATAGCGGGCTGACCTTCGGGTAAATGTCGTACCTGAGCGATTTTACCAACATTCTTATTGCCGGGCAGGTGACCGCCTGTACCTGTTTTGGCACCTTGACCACCTTTAAAATGAAAAGCTTGTACGCGGCTAAGCAGGTCCTCATGGAAACCGAATTTGGCACTTGCTAGCTCATAGAAATAGTGACTATTCGCTTCCTGTTCCTCGCCTAGCATTCCCCCTTCGCCAGAACAAATGCCCGTGCCAGCCAATTCAGCCCCTTTAGCCAAGGCTATCTTGGCTTCTTCTGATAGCGCACCAAAGCTCATGTCCGATACAAATAAGGGGATTTTGAGCGACAGTGGTTTTTTACATTCAGGGCCGATGATCAATTCAGTGCCGACGGCATGATCTTCCATTAAAGGCTTGGTCGCCATTTGGGCCACCATAATTTGCAAGTCATCCCAATGGGGCAATAGGTGCCTGGGGACGCCCATGGATGTCATTGGGCCATGATGTCCCAGTTTTGAAAGGCCCTCGCGTGCCAATTGATGAATAAAGGCGACAGTGGGTTCTTCTGTCGTGGGCTCTGCCGTGGGGAAGGTATTAGCTTTGCTTTTTAAACCCGGCCCGGCTTGGCCAACCATTTCTGCTGTGAATTGCTTATGTGAACCATCACAAAAAGGCGCGTTATGTGTATGTTTGCAGGCACAAAGGTAGGCATCATCACTATTGTCAGCAGTAAAGGCCAAGGGCTTGAAATCTGTGCCTGCGTGAGAACCATCGCAGAAAGGTTGTTTTTTAGATCGGCCACAGGCACAAAAATAGTATTCTTTGCCTTGCTCCAGGCTGACCTTGATAGGCTTATTGTCTGATATTACAGGGTGCTTAATCATATCGGTGCCTTTATCCGGAGTTTCAATAAAGCGTCGCAATAACTACATCAGTATAGACTAGATACTGGTGTAGCAATTTGAATAGTGAGAACTCACCTAGGAAAATACTTGTCTATCAGATCTTGAACCTATTTCGAATGCAATCACCCTGAATGGTCGAGTATTACTACTTATCGAGTGGCTATTCGCCGACTTTAAATTGAATCGCCTGGCTATTGATATCGTGGGCTAAGGTATCCAGATTCCGAGTCTGCTCGGCTATCTCACTGAGGACAGCACTGCTGTTATCGGAAATGGCGACAATGCTATTGATAGTAGAATCTAAATTCTGCGATATCTGACTCTGACCTTCAACTGCTAAAGCAATTTCGTTGGCCATTGTGGTAATCTCGGTAGAAGCCTCGACAATAAGTTCGATGGTTTGGGCTGACTGTTGTGTGATCGCTACCGTTTCTTCACTCTTGGCCTGGCTTTGCTGAACCACGCTCACAGCAGATTTAGCGCCATCTTGTAATTTCTGAATCATCTGATCAATTTCTTCCGTACTGGTTTGGGTGCGGCTTGCTAACGCCCTTACTTCATCAGCAACGACAGCAAAACCTCTACCATGTTCGCCGGCCCGAGCTGCTTCAATTGCCGCATTTAGCGCCAGTAAATTGGTCTGCTCTGCGACTCCTCTAATGACCTCAACTACGCCCACAATAGCTGTCACGTTTGTTTCCAGTTCTAAGATAACCTTGTTCGCTTCAATTAACTGAGAAGACAAGTGTGAGACTGAATCACTAGCATGTTCGACAATCGTGCGTACCTGCTCTGACTTATCTTTGGTCGTTGAGGCTGTAGTGGCCGATTTTTGTGCATTTTCTGTGACTAACTTTCCGTGCTCAACCATTTGAGCAATGGCTTCTGATACTTTCTTAACTTCACTTTGTTGAATGGCCAAAAATACTTCAGATTGCTCTGTATCTGCTTTTACTAGTTGCGAGGTGTTCTTAAGTACGGCTATGGATTGATGCATAGAGAGCATTAAATGTTGTATTTTTTCCACAAAGGAGTTGAATTGGATGCAGATGTCACCCACTTCATCCTGTCTTGATACACGCAAGCGTTGCGTTAAATCGCCTTCACCTTGGGCAATGTTTGTCATTGCTTTACTGATGCCAAGTAGTGGGCGGTGCACTAAGGTGTTTGATAGATATAATAGGCAGCTTATTAAGATGCCGTTGACTAATAACACTTCCCATATGATATTGACTAGCACTGAATTGATTTGATTATTGACTCTGTGCTTGTCTAACTGGACAATCAAGGTACCGATATTGATTACCTCCCCAGCGTTATCGTAAGTTAGCGGAAAAGGCTGATTCAATATGGACGCTTCTTTGTAGTTAACGCTTCGGAATAGTATTTCACCACTGGCTGTTGTGACGGAAATAGCGCCCACGTACGGTGTTAAAGATTCAGAATTTGAAATAGCTTCTATTGATTCGTTCTCATAATTCCAAATCGAGAAAGGCAGGTTTAGTTGCAGGCGCTGCCCTGTCAGCGTGACATTTTCTTCAGCAAAGGCGAGTAGTTCAGTTTTGGTTGAGACGTAATCGAGTGCACCTCTGGTTATCATGGTGAGCGTTACCATTAAAGAGGCTATTATGATTAAGCGAAATGAAATACTTTTCGTAAAAGATGTCATGATATTAATAACCTATTTTGGCTAGCTACCTTGGGCACAAATGTTTGCGCTAACGATCTGCACTTGCCATGAAGGAATATGTTTGGACTGGTTTGAGACGAATATTCTGGCGCGCTGCTCGTGCCAGAATAAAGGTAAATAGGCTTAAATTGTTAAATGCTAACCGTCAGCATTGATACGTTCAATCAAGGTGGCCAATACGCTTTCGGCCTGATCATTATCGACCTGACAAGTACCCGCAGCATGATGACCGCCGCCATTGTATTCGAGCATTAACTCGCCGACATTGGTTTTCGATCCACGATCAAAAATAGACTTACCGGTCGCAAACACCGTGTTTTGTTTTCTCAAACCCCAAAGCCGGTGAATAGAAATATTACATTCAGGGAATAGCGCATAAATAACAAAGCGATTACCGGCGTGAATGACGTCTTCGTTCTGTAAATCCAAGATCACTAAATTTTTATGCACCGTCGAGCAACGTTTAATCTGCTCTTTGAATTTCGTGTCTTGATCAAAATATAGTTCAACTCGCTCCTGCACATCAGGCAAAGCCAAAATCTCTTTAATATTATGATTACGACAATAATCGATCAGATCCATCATCAAATCATAATTCGAAATTCTAAACTCACGGAAACGACCTAAACCCGTACGTGCATCCATTAAGAAATTCAGGAGGTCCCAATCTTCAGGGTTGAGGGCTTCTTCCTGACTGAACTGAGCTGAGTCGCCTTTATCGACGGCTTCCATCATATCTTTCCACTCAGCCGGAAAAGCCTTTTCCGCACCATAATGATCATACACCACGCGTGCAGCAGAAGGCGCACTCGGGTCAATGATATGATTGTCTTTTTCTTCGTTTCGAATCGTTTCAGATAAATGGTGATCGAACGCGAGATGAATACCTTCTACATAAGGCAGGTTGGTTGATATATCATTAGAGGTGATATCAATAATCCCGTCTTGCATATCTTTCGGGTGGACAAACTTAATGTCATCAATCAAATCCAAGTGTTTGAGCAACACCGCGCAGACCAAACCGTCAAAATCACTGCGGGTCACCAAACGAAATTTATTTGCTGAATCAGTCATACCTTTATTCTCCATCCAATAGCATCATAATAAAAACAGTATAGACGAGATATGAAAGTCGTCAGCAATAAGAAGGTAACTAAAAGTAAATGATGCACTTAATGCCTTTTTGGCAATTAAGCTTTAAATGACATGTGTATCCGTTAAACTAAAGAACAGAAAGGAAAGCCATAAAAAAAAGTTGTAAAGAGCATTTATGAAAGCATTAGTTATTGTTGCACACGGAAGTAGTCGCGAAGCTTCAAATCAAGAAGTCATCGCTTTAGCGGTGCGAATGAAAGAATCCCTGGCCAGCGAGTACCCGCTTGTAAATGCCGGTTTTCTGGAGTTGGCTGAGCCGCTGATCCCTGCTTCTATTGAGCAGTGTATTGAACAAGGCGCGACCGATATTTCAGTATTGCCGTACTTCTTATCTGCCGGGCGCCATGTTCAGGAAGATGTGCCAAATGAAGTGCAAAGCGTCATTAATAAATTTCCGAAGGTGAAAATAACGATTTTGTCCCACATTGGCGGTTTGCCTCAAATGGATAATTTAATTAGAGAGGCGGTGCAGGTTTAAATATTGCTGAGCCGGTGCAGATTTAAATATCGTGAGTGGGTGTTTATGTTTGAGTAAAATCAATTTTCAGCGAGGATTAGTAATTTAAAAGGGAGCAGGATTTTACGTTTTGGTTGAACTTCTCAAGAAATTCAGGATGCTGCTCTAAAAAGTGATGTCCAAAATAAACCCCCATATTCACCTTTTTTTGAATAACAGGATGAAAATCCAGCATTGATTTTCCCATTTTATGCACTAAATCGGGAAAGACTAAAGAGTTCTCTAATACTGCAGAAATTCTGCCTAACTCTAACATAGCTAGTAACTGGCTCTGTTTTTGGGGTGCTGCGCCTACGATGAAATTTCCTTTAATAAGTGAGTTCAAGGTATTAGATCCATCTCTGGCCCCTACGCTCACATTATTTTTAATATACTCGATAGTATATTCTTCTAAGGGTACTTTTATCTTTTCTTTGAGCGAATAGAAAATCCTTTCTTGAGGTATAAAAACAGTAGATTGGGTCGCAAAACTATCTCGGTTCTCATTGCTTGATGCAGAGAAGAAACCATCAAGTTGTCCATTTTTAGTCTCAGCTTGCACTCTTTTCCAAGGTTTTTTAAACACCATAAAAGGCTGGTTTATGCGTGCCATAATGCATGCAGTCGCGCGTACAGCAATGCCGTCGACCCCATGAGGAGTATCAAGGTGATAGGGGGCCCACTCAACTTTAGTGCCTAATTTAATAATGTAGGTCTGTTCGGCTAATAGAGAAACACTAAAAAACAAAAGAAAAATAGTCAGTATTTTATTCGGCATGTAAATCACCTATATACGATATTAGCGCTCTTTCTCCTTAAGTATAGGACATATTTACTACGACATTTATTATCGAAATAAACCCGACATAATCGCTTTAGTAACGGCCCATTCGCTTGAAAGGTAACCTTCAAACTTCGGCAGCGAATCGTTCACATCGGCAACGCGTCGATGGTAAAAAATATGTCCTTGGTTAGCGGGTAATGCATCCTGCTCTGGGTAGCGACTGCTGGCAATAAACGCGAGCTTTAGAAAGGGTGCGATACGCAGAAAACCAATGACGGGCCGATTGCAAAATGAACATACGCCTCGCCTAAGCGCCGGGGGTAAACGGTACTTTTTAAACTGGATCGAGTCTGCTTGAAGCATTTTCACGTCTTTGGCGAGTACCACCGTAAAATTCGCAGACGGCTTTTTATATAAAGATTGGCAGATCTCGCAATGGCAGGTGAAGCGGGCGATTGGTTTAGCATTGACTTCAAAAGTCGATTCACCACAGGGGCAAGCACAGGTTTGATGGATTGCGTTATTCATATTATTTTATCGCAGTAGGTTGAGTGTCTTAGGTTGAATGGTCGGCCTAATGGCCTAACCTAAAAATCGAGCTTTCTATCTTAATGCATCCTAAGTCATTTAATCTGCCAAGTCATTCCATCAATTAAGTCATTTCATCAACGACGAAATCAATAAAACGCCTGACTTTAGATGACATATGCTTTCGGCTGGGGTAAATCACATATACGTCGATATACTGTTTCTGACAATCACTAAACAGCTCAACCAATTTACCGGTTTCTAATTCATCATTAAGAATGAAATAAGGTAGGCGCACGATGCCTTGTCCTGCGACACATAAAAATAACTCCATTTCAGAGTCATTGGTTTGAACGCGGCTGTTCACCGGCACTTGGTGTTCCTGATTGTTCTGGTCGGTATAGCCAAACACATTCGGTTGTTTCAAGTAGCTATAGGTGATCATTTTGTGCTGGCTTAAGTCTTCGGGGGTTTTCGGTGTGCCGTAACGTGCCAAATACCGAGGTGAGGCAATAGTAACGGCATGAGAACGAAAGACCCGGCGGCTGATCAAACTTGAATCATCTAATTGATGTGAGGCTCGAATGATCACATCAAAGCCCTCGGCCACCATATCTACCTTTCGATTACTAAAGTCTAAGTCTAAATTGACTAAGGGGTAAGCTTCTAGAAAGCCTGAGATGATATGTTGCATACGCGCATTACCAAAGCTTGAAGGGCAGCTCACCTTTAACAATCCTTGAGGCTGGGCCTGCTGGCCGCTCAGCGAATTTTCTGCATGTTCCGCGTCACTGATGATTTGTTGGCATTGTTGAAAATACGACTCACCTTCAGGTGTCAGGCTTAATGAACGCGTCGTGCGATTCATTAACCTTACGCCAAGGCGAGATTCCAGCTTATTCATTTCTTTGCTGATAAACGAAGTTGAGTGGCCAGTATTTTGCGCAGCTTTAGTGAAGCTACCAGCCTTCACTACGGTCACAAAAATAACTAAACCATCTAATAGGGTGGTTGGAGAGCTCATAAGTGTGCCTTTAAGTTTCAAATTCGTCTTATCTATAATAAGGCTCAAATCTATTAGGCTTCATATGGAAATAATAAGTCCACATTCAGTCTATTAATGTTTGTATGTGATTAATATAGAATGTTTTCAAGCTTAAGAGAAGACATAAGTCTATAAACACCAATTATCATGAGCGCCCGTTTGAAGCGAGCCCTACTTTTTAAGAGATCGTATTTATGAAAATATTAGCCCTAGCCGCCAGTAACAGCCGTCAATCAATCAACAAGAAACTAGTCACATACGCGGCGGGTTTATTAGAAACGGGTCTTATTGACAATGCCGATGTTGAAATTATTGATATTAACGACTACGAAATGCCGATATATAGTGCTGACCGTGAACAAGACAGCGGTATCCCGGAGCAAGCACATGCTTTTTATAAAAAGATCGGAGAAACCGACGCCATTTTGATTTCTTATGCCGAGCATAATGGTTCTTACACCGCGGCGTATAAGAATTTATATGACTGGACCTCACGCATCGATATGAAAGTGTATCAAGGTAAAGCGATGGTTATTTTAGCCGCATCACCTGGCCCAAGTGGCGCCGGCAGCGTATTAACTACCGCTAAGAACTCCGCCCCCTATTTTGGTGCCGAGTTAAAAGCTGATCTATCCGTCGCCAGTTTTTATGATAATTTTGACATGGAAAAGGGTGTTATCAGCAATGCTGAGATTCAAGGGCAGCTAGAACGCGCATTATCTGCGTTGAAGTCAAACCCTCTACCGGTATGACAAGACGTATGAGTTAAGCTTCATAGGGTGCGCCGTGCGCAAGGCGCATCCTGTAAGTACTTCGTTTTTGGCGAGGAAAAAAGCAAAAAAAGAAAAGCAGATGGGTTCAAAACCCGCCCAGGCGGTTCTCTCTTGCTACGCAATTCACCTTAACAACCGGTAAACCCTTTAACCAACGGTGACCCGCTCTGAGTTCCCACTGAATTTTAGCGTCATCGACGGTCACAGCAGGTAGTGCAATCAGGGCTTTTATTGCGCTTTCACACATCGTGGTCACCAGTACTCTGCCTATGCAGGTATGTTCGCCTTTTCCAAAACTCATATTCAAGTTTCGCTTTCGGTCGAACTGTAATTCATCGGCCTGCTCAAATAGTTCCGGGTCTCGGTTCGCTGCGGCGAGCATTAAAAGTACGCCGCTGTTCTTTTTTATGAGCTGCTCACCTAATTGAATGTCTTCTAAAGCTCGTCGGGCAATAAACAGCGAGGGTGACTCAAAGCGCAAGAGCTCATGTACCGCGTCAGGAATCAATTCAGGGTTTTGTCTAAGCTGCTCGAGCTTTTCAGGTTGCTGAATTAATGTGAGTAAAGCATTGGCGACACCGTAATCGGCATTGATACCGTCGGCCATCAGTAACATGCAATTATCTATCATCACTTGTTCGGTCAAGGCCGGGTTCGACTCATTGGCCGTGAGTAACTTAGAGATAAGATCACTACCTGGTTGTGCTTTCTTGTTTTCAATAAGTGTTTGAAAAAAAACACGAAAATCACCTAACTCCTGGTTTAGCTGATCTCTCACCTCTCGACTGGGGATAATAGAAAACAGATAAAAAAACCAATCACTCCAGTTTTTTAAATCTGTATGTAATTGAGAATGGGCTTGCTCACCCTCAATGCCAAATATCTCGCACATAAATTCGGTACATAACGGGGTACAAAGCTGAGTTAGAAGGTCGGCCGAGTTTTTATTAGCAGCTTCATTAGTAGCTTGATTAATCGTCTTCGAAAATATGGCATTTGCATCGATCACGGATTCAAACGAGGCTGACTTCATTTGCTCATGGAATGCCCGTGTGATGAGCTTTCTCGGAGCGGTATGTTCAGGTGCATCCAAAAAAGGAAGGGTATTATTGGCCACATTCGCGCACGTAAACTTGTCACTATTGCGTTGGCTCACGACCGCAAAAGGCGAGGGCGTATTACTAAAGCGTGTGTCTGCTAAAGCATTAGCAATATCCTGATGACGGGTCATTACCCAGTTGCCGCTTTTACTTTGAAATATGGGGTGCTGGGCTTGTAAAAAGCGAAGATTCGGATACGGGTCTTCAATAAAACACTGATCAAAAGGGTCAAATGACGTGATATCAATCGTAGCCGCGTCAGCCGTGCTAGTTTCGCAGGCTCTGGTCTTGTCAGTAGGGGTTTTATCCGCCTCTATTTTATTCGACGGGATAGCCGCTGGAGCTATCTCTTCGCCAGCGTTCAAAGTTTGTTTCGCTTTAAACTTATCAAGCAGAGGTCTGAGAAGTCTCACGGAGCACCTTGTCTATTTCTAGGTTATTGTTATGAAGATGAGACTGAATCACCGCTCTATCTTCTGCATTCAATTTAATGCCTGCCGCTAATTTGGCGAGAATTTTTACATTGTAATAACGGATAGCCGCCGACAACATAAATACTTCATCAGTCAGATCTGCGGTGGTGCTGGGTGAGCAAATATCAGCGATGTTATCTGAGGCCAGTTTGACATGAACGCCAGCAGCTAATAGCTCCAATATTCTCGGAATACAATTATAAGTCGGGCTACTTAAAGGGCGTAATTGACGCATGCCGATAGCCGCTGAAGGGCAGCATATTAGCCCAATATTATGTTCCAGCATGCCGTCAACTAAACGCTGGAAGCGCGTCTCATCATACATCGACGGTGAAATCATATGTACCGCCCAAATAGAGGGTTCAGGATTAGAGGCCGGGCTGGCTATGTTTGAGTCATCATTAAGAATCGGTGAGCCATATTTTTTGACTGCTTCAATTAAGCGCTCAGTACCCGATTCTGTTGGCTCATTTCGCTGGTCGGTATGCACATGCAAGATGCAGCGTTTGTCTTTGGCAATATGTATCATGCGCTGCAAGTGTTCTTCAAAACCGATATGATCCGGGTATTCATCATGATCATCGGCTTCAGGCAAGGCTGCGAGAAAATCTGCTGACTCCGCACCTTTAGCAAAAACCTCCCAGCGTTCGGGTGCATCATTTAAAAAACCTAAAGGCGAATAAGCGGCTATTTGAAGGTCGATTTGACCCTGCCTTTCACGTTTTATCGTTTGCATCATTTCAAGTGCCGACAAACCAACACAGTCAGCTGTCACATCTACTAGCGTATCTGCCCGACGGGTATTGCTTTCAATCATCACATCAAGGCTGTGATTCACCCGGCGGTGGAAATCTTCGCTCTGGTAGGCCGGGCTAGCATGCAGCTTATGAATTAAATGGTGTTTCTCATGCAAAGAAATATGCGAAGTTTCCAGAATGCTTTGTTCGGCCACCAAGATGTAAGACTCATCAAGGGTATTTGAACGGTCCAGATGAAGGTGGGCGTTATGCATGCCGCCTAGGCTGGCAATTTCTGCTGCCAATTTTAAATAAAAAGGGGAGATGTTTTTAATACGCATGTTGTTTTTTTATCCTTATTTTATTCCTGATCAGGTGCCAGAAACGGGCACCGTAAATTACTTGGGTTTTTAATCTGGCCGGGCTTGAACCGTAATCCTGAAACCAGCAAACGCCTTCATCAATTAAATCTATTTCTAATATCCATGGGCGTGGCACCGTAGGCGCGATAATCTTCAAATTTAAGGTAACACTTTCACCCGGTGCTACGGGTTCAGTGAGTTCTGTGAGTCCGTCTTTCCATACTTTTACTTTGTTATTCTTTTTCTTACGCCAACGGTTCGCGAGAAAAATGCCACTTTGTTTTGACGGTAACCAAGTCACCTGACTTTTATTTTCAAGTACCACTTTTAAATTGAGCGACTGTTCTGGTGAGAGTGCCGGGTCTACTGATGAACTTATTTTGGCCTGAAAGCCATTCTCTGGCAGCACCTGAGTAGACACTGCCGGAAAGTTGTCTAATGAGTTTTTCGATGGCGTACAATTCAAGGCGCCATCAATCTCATGCTTCAAGTGGCCTGCGAATACGGCCGCCTCGGGTGGTTTGAAAAAACCAACATGGTGAGTGTGTAAAAATGTCACCGATAACTCGCCAGAGTAATATTTTGGCCAACCCCGTTCAGGGGTATAAAAGTGACGATAGGGCGTTTGTTTACTGCGTTTAACATAAAATAAGGCGGTTCTGCCGTCATAGTGACGCGGAATAAAGGTTTCGATTAAAAATAAGAGCTGCACCTTTTCCTGTAATAATTTCAGTTGTTGTGCAATCTCAAAAGCAAATCGACCGCCTGCGCAGAAGCCGCCGATAATGTAGCTTTCGTTGGGTAAGCTTGCTTGTATCTCTTCTGCGAAATGTTTGCTCAGAGCCTTCTCGTTTTCAGGTGATTTGAAATGTAGCTCCATCAATGAGCGAAAACCATAAACCGGTTGCTCAGGTCCCATTAGTTCGGCAAAGGCCTGAAGCTCTGCATTACCTTGGCAGCCATAAAATATAGCGGGTTTAGAACCTAAGGTATTCAGGCCAACAATTAATGAGTCGGGTGTTTTTTTAAGCCCCTGCCAGGCCGACATAAAATTCGCGATTTCGTTATATACTTCTTCTGAGAGGTGTTTTGACTTATTGAAGTCGGGAATTTCATCTTGTTTACTTGCAGCTAAAGCGCCTTGAGCAGCAAGTTGTTCTGATAAAAAAACATCAAATTCTGACAGTGTAGGGTGGTCATAAAATAGACCCATTTCGACAGCGCGACCCAGCTTTTTTTCTAAGGCGGTAATAAATTCTGTCGCACTGAGTGAATCGCCGCCTAAGTCAAAAAAATCATCGTCGATGTTGACTGAAGGGACAGCTAATACTTCTTTCCAAATAGACGCGATAAGTGTCTGCTGCTCAGAACAAGGCTCTACCGGAGTAGTGGTACCCCTCTGGCTAGCATCGCCACAAAATTCTTCAGTTAGACGGTGCCGTTGTAGCTTTCCACCTGTAGTACGGGGCAATTGTTTCACAAAGAACATATGATGCGGAATCTTATGTTGGGCTAATGAATTGGCCAGAAATGCACGCAGCTCATGTTCGTTAACTTTAGGCTTCGAGTTTATTGAACTCGGCTTTATTGAACTCGGCTTTATTGAACTGGGTTTTAGCACAATCGCCGCGGCAATATCTTCGCCTAAGCTTGGGTGTGTGAAAGCAAAACAAGCGGCATCATCTACCAAGGGGTGTTGTCGTAAAAGCGTATCGACTTCGATGGGCGATATTTTCTCGCCGCCGCGATTAATAA
>Ga0209290_1000783_pt1 | contig 19639 bp, 17 predicted proteins | sample EN1Hudsemesocosm_2_FD_184632 | JGI IMG/M metagenome (GOLD analysis project Ga0209290, IMG submission 184632) | Methane-oxidizing microbial communities from mesocosms in the Hudson Canyon - EN10B Hudson Canyon (SPAdes) (version 2) | ecosystem: Environmental > Aquatic > Marine > Cold seeps... | reverse complement strand
ATGATTTGATCATTATGATGAATTTAAGGGGATTATGACTTCGTATCTTGGTTTATTTTAGTCGACTAAAGAAGTGGCTTGCGGGTCTTTTTAGGTTCTCTTAGAACCTTGATTTGGTGGGACGGCGTCTGTCGAACTGACTGTCTAACTATTTGTTATATAAAGATAAAATAAAATAGAAAAATAAAAATGTTACTTTCAGTGTTACTAAATATAAAACTCACAGGTTATTAGCTTTGAATGAATCAAGATGTTTCAACACCTTTTTTAACTGTGATTCATTACCCAAAGAACGCTTACTTAAGTACAAAGGCTATTCTACCCTCAACGCCTTTATTTGTTTCCTTTTTCTTTTGAGGCTAAAGAAAGCTCCGGTTTAATAAAGAAATGTGCTTTTCCCTGGTTCAGTATATGGGGAATTCCAATTTGATATTCTTTAGAGGCTGGCCGGTATAAATAGAACCACTCGGGCATATTCTTACTAAACGTAACTGCCGCTTCATTCATGTTTTGGGCGCACTCGAAATACTTGTCTATATGCTTGTTCCTGAATTTAATATTTTGAATGGAATTGAACTGTATTATGCGCGAGACACAATTAAATGAAAAATATTGACTAGCGTCTTTAGAATCGATTTCAAAGAAATATCCTTCGCCACCACCCAAAAAATCGGGTAAATTGATCTCTTCTGGTGGTTCGAATTTACTAGCATATAATTGGCAGAAAAAAGGCTTAGGGCATTTTTCTCCCCTTAAACCAATATGGGAAATACTTCCATAATCGCCCTCTAAGTCCTTGTTCATAACAGCTCTTTCCACTGGTTTAACAGGCATATTGTCTTTGCGAAGGGCTTCTCTGATTATGTCGTTTAATTTATGCCAAGCCTCATCTTCATCTTCAATATCTCCTTTAGGCATCCAGGCAAGCATTAGTTGCCGGTCTTCTGCATCTTTTTTGCTTTGCAATATGCTCGTAACCCATGAGAGGTTAGTGACTCCCATCATCATAGAAAATACGTTAGCAGTAATTTCAACTGAATCCATTGTTGTCTCTACAAGATCATGTATCACCTCGCCAGTACTAATTGCCTTACCGTATGACTCTGTAAAGTCTTTTTTTGAAACGTCATAAGTGTAAACCCCCGCAGCCCGTGAGACATTACGCGCAGTAGAATAATCTTGATCTGATTTATAAGGGCCTAGTAAGCTACAGGCGGTTTGTGACAATAAAATTGTTACTGTCATAAAAGTAAAAATTACGTTTTTAATCAAAAGAGTATTCCTTCCTACTGTTTAGGTATTCTTATTATTGGATATTGCAATAATAGTTATGTTTCAAAGATTAATTCTAAGCCTGTATGCCTAAAATTTAGAGTTCCTATTACAAATTCTAATCGAATAAACCGGATAATATACTACTTGCTTGTTTAAGCAGGGTTAATTCTGTGGTCATTTGGTTATAGTAATTCTATTATTGCTCCGTTGAGAAAATACCACTGCTGGTCCACCAAGATGACGCTGAGCCAAATGAGCGAATTTTTACGGAGCCATACGCGCTGTCCTCAATATGGACTTTGGTTCCGACATCCAACTTTACACATATACCAGATTCAAAAAGTTTAGCTAAAGCAATCCAATCTTCGCTTCGCATCATATTTGCAGCAGATTCATAGCGATTTTCATTAATACAACCTATATGTTTAACATGAATTGTTCTAGATAAGTCATCAGATGAATATACTCGCTGTGTAGTTGAAGAAACTGGAGTTTCACTAGAACCCGAGTTTGCCATATAGTAAATCCAGCCACCAATTGCAGTAAAAATACATAATACAAGCCAACCCGGCACATGCTTGGCATTTTCAACATCCTTCTGAATCTTTTTAACTTCATCTTTAGATAATGGAGACAATTCTGATTTACAGTGTTTGCACAGTACTGCTTCGATCTGTATTTCTTCGGCGCATTTTGGGCACGTCCTCATTTAGTACACCCTAATTCGAAAACCCTTTGGTGTTGCTTAAACATAAGTACAAGTATTGCTCCAAGTAATAGCCATAATGTATTTGGTTCTGGAAGAGAAACTGGGCTAAGGGCAGAAATTTTGCCTTTCAGATGTAATTGGTCTCCATCAGATTTTCTTAAGAAAGCCATGTGGAAATAGGGCGAGCTAAAGTCATTGAGGTTCAAGTTTTCTGGTAAGGAAAACTCATCATATACTTGTGCTGTATGATCTTGAAAGTCAGCAGTGATTGAGCTAAACCAATCGTCGGAAGAAAACGTTTGCTTGGTAAAAAATGAATCTACCTTACCGTTTCGATCATTTACGACTGAGGCGCTACCGAAAGTAGATTTAGGGAGATCAGTGCTGGGTGCATGATATGCTCCCATTGAAAAAGAATAATCAGTAATAGCATTCAAGTATACAGCTTGAGCTCCATCAGATGACATTCCAGAAAGTGCTGCATCTGTGTCGTATGTGAATTGACCAGTGAATGATGTGCCAACGGAAAAGCCAATTTCTTGGTAAAAAGATGAAGATGTTAAGTTATCAATATCCCAAGAGTTGCAACTACCGTTATTATTGTACGCATTGCAGTGTGAATAAAACATTGATTCGATAGAGCCTTCGTAGGCATAACTGATCATTGTTGCATTTGCATTAATCGAAAAAAGCATACCGATTAGAATTATTATCCTTTTCATTTTGCTGCTCCTTTTTAAAGTTTCCATTTTTTGTGATACCTAATTTTCACTGATTGAAATTATCAGACTTTATGTACAGATTGATTCATAAGATTGAAAAATATTGTGCTCATAGCGGAGTTAGCAGCACCCATAGCAACAGTGTGTCTAGATCATTAAAATCGAAAAGAACTATATCAAAGCCTCGAACAAAGGCATTAAGAAAAAGGACTGAAATCTGAACTGAACAAATAGGTTTCTAGCTTGGCAGCTTCAGAATTGGTAACTGATCTATTGTTAGAGCTGGATAAACACTGAAGTTTTAAAAGTTAGATTATGTTCAAACTTATCTCAGCACATCAGGCTATGGGGGGGAGCTAGTATGATTTTAAACGACGTCACTCTCTGCTCATTTCCAGGCAGAATTGAAATCTAATGACACTTTTAGAAAATGATAGCATTAGACATTCATTTTATCGGGATTTTTGTAAGTTCTTATGGATAACTCAAAACTAAATTACTTCCAGGGGGCTTTGTTAGGCCTAGCGTGCGGCGATGCCGTAGGGGCGACTGTTGAGTTTTGTCGAAGAGGTCGATTTGAATCTCTCACCGATATGGTTGGCGGCGGAAAGTTTCAGTTAAAACCAGGAGAGTGGACTGATGATACCGCAATGGCACTGTGTTTGGCTGATAGCTTGGTTGACAATGGTTTCGATCCTGATGATCAGATGCGGCGTTATTGGTTATGGGCAAATGAAGGATATAACTCTTGTCGTGATTACCCATTTGGTATGGGGAAACAAATATCCAAAGCTTTGATTCGCTATAAGAGAAACGGTATTCCCTTTGCCGGTGAAACGGATTCTAAATATTCGGGTAATGGCTCATTGATGCGTTTGGCGCCGGTGGCCATTTATTATCATGCTCAATTGGATGCCTGCTTAATAAATGCAGAGCTTAGTTCTAAAACTACTCATGGTAGTGAAGAGTGTATTGCTGCTTGTCGCTTCCTGGCTGCAATGATGTTTTATGCATTTACAGGTCTAAGAAAAGGCGAGCTTTTGGATGCAAGCTTTTCAGCGGTACAATTACCTGGCTCGATGCAACATATTTCAGCAAGAGAGTTTTTGTATAAACCTGAGAATGAGATTAAAGGCTCAGGTTATGTTGTCGATAGTCTTGAAGCTGCCTTATGGGCATTTTACTTAACTTCAACATTTGAAGCTGCAATCCTAGCGGCGGCAAACTTAGGGGATGATGCAGATACGACGGCTGCAATCTGTGGTCAAATTGCAGGGGCGCATTATGGGGTTGATGCAGCTCCTAAAGCTTGGCTTAGTCGCTTGTATCGTGCTGATGATATTTCAAATATTGCACTTACTTTGGCCAATTGTGGGCAAAGCTCCGAATGGTAATTGATTAAGTCTATCTCGCCTATTTCCAAGCAATTCCTAGAAATTAGAAAGGACTGATTTCAGACCCTTTTTTACATGCTTATATAAAAACCTACCTGTATAGTGATTTCTTATAACATAATGGCCAGTAACGTCTTATATTGTTCAAGGAAATCGGTAAATGAGTCAAAGCGACAGCAGTCAAACACCTAACAACCTAGCGGCTTTTTGCTGGTCTATTGCAGATCTTCTACGCGGTGATTTTAAGCAATCACAGTACGGTCGCATCATACTGCCGTTTACGCTGCTACGTCGCTTAGAAGGTGTCTTAGAAGAAAGCAAAGAGCAGGTCTTAGCCGAAGTCGAAAAAGTCCAAAAGATGAACTTGCCAGAAGAAGCGCAGGAAAAACTACTGCTTCGAGCCACTGGTGGGCTAAGCTTCTTCAATACCTCTAAAATGGATTTATCCAAACTCGGCCAAGATGATATAAAAGCTAACCTTGAAAGCTATATTCAATGTTTTTCAAAAGACGCGCGTGAAATATTCGAATACTTCAACTTCGCTGAATTCATCGGCCAGTTAAACGACTCAGATTTACTATTCAAAGTGGTGCAAAAGGTAAGGCAGACAGACCTTAGCCCGGCAGCTATTTCAAACCATGATATGGGTTTAACCTTTGAAGAATTGATCCGTCGTTTTGCTGAAGGCTCTAATGAAACCGCAGGGGAGCACTTTACCCCTCGCGACATCGTACGCCTCACCACTTCTCTGGTATTTATGGAAGATGATGATGCACTGACCAAACCTGGCATTATTCGCACCATCTACGACCCCACCGCAGGTACGGGCGGCTTCCTCTCTTCAGGCATGGAATATGTACACGAGTTAAACCCGAAAGCGGTGATGCGAGCCTTTGGCCAAGAGCTAAACCCAGAGAGCTACGCGATCTGTAAAGCGGATATGCTGATCAAGGGGCAGGACGTCACCAATATTAAACTCGGTAATACCTTATCGAATGACCAGCTCTACGCCGATAAATTTGATTACATGCTATCCAACCCACCATTTGGGGTGGATTGGAAAAAGATCGAGCAAAAAATTAAAGAAGAAAACAGCCTCAAAGGCTTTGAAGGTCGTTTCGGGCCAGGTTTACCCCGCGTATCAGATGGCTCGTTATTATTCCTCTTGCACCTGATCAGTAAATTGCGCGATGTTTCTTCTTCAAAGGGTGAAGACTCTGAAGGTGGTGCGCGTATTGGCATCATCCTCAACGGTTCGCCGCTGTTTACCGGTGGCGCAGGTTCGGGTGAATCTGAAATTCGTCGTTACATCCTCGAAGCGGATTTGTTAGAAGCCATTGTCGCGCTGCCCACTGATATGTTCTACAACACAGGTATTGCCACCTATGTGTGGGTGCTATCGAATAAGAAAGCAGATGAGCGTAAAGGTAAGGTGCAGCTGATAAATGGCCTGCATCTCTGCGGTAAAATGCGTAAATCCTTAGGGTCCAAGCGTAACGAAATGAGCGCTGATGATATTCGCACCATTACTCGTACTTTTGGTGCCTTTGAAGTGGTCGATGCCCGTGAGCTAGATAAACCTGCCGAGCAAAAAAGCAATCGTGGCCGTCAATCTGCCAACGCCAAAGTGGCCGCCCCCAAAACCTTCGCCAGTAAAATCTTCGCTACCCATGAGTTTGGTTATCGACGTATCACCATTGAACGCCCCTTAAGAGAAAGCTATCAGTTTAATGATGAGCGTATAGCAGAACTGCGCTTTGCAGCCAAGCCTTTAAATGCGCCGATGAAGTGGATTTATGAGACCTATGGTGAGAACTGGTCAGACGATGACGCTTGCGAAAAAGCGCCTGCGGCCAAAGAAGGTAAAGAGTACGGTGTGCTAGCCGAGCATGAAACCGATATTCGTAAACACCTGAAAGCGCACTTCAGCGAAGTAAAAGAAGCAAAAATCAAAGAGCTCTTAGACAGCAAAACTTGGCTTGCCCAAAAACAAATTCTGCTCAAAGCGAAACAGCTACAAACTGAGATAGGCCGTGAACAGTCTGATGATATGAACCAATACGATACGAAGGTTAAATCAGCAAGCAAAGCTCAGGGCATCAAGCTGGAAGCCAAGGAGCTCAAGCAAATCACCGCTGCTGTCAGCTGGAAAAATCCAGAAGCAGAAAAGGTCATTAAGAAGATTCACAAAAATTCCGCTCCTAACCCGCTCTATGGTTTGTTTGCTGGTAAAAGAGAAGAGCTTGGTCAAACTATAGAATACAAGCCTGATGGCGACCTCCGTGATAATGAAAACGTCGCCCTTGACCCAAGCCAGTCAGTCAACGACCTCAACGAAGCCTACTTCCTTAAAGAGGTACAGCCCCATGTGCCCGATGCCTGGATAGATGCTAGCAAGAAAGACGATAAAGATCAGGAAGTCGGAATTGTTGGTTATGAGATTCCGTTTAACCGCCATTTTTATCAATATCAGCCGCCTAGAAATTTAGTAGATATTGATGGGGATTTGGATGCCGTTAGCGCCGAAATTATGAACCTGCTTCAAGAGGTGCATTCGTAATGTCCGGTAAATATCAGGCTTATCCTGAATATAAAGAATCTGGTGTCGAATGGGTGGGAGATTATCCTGCTAATTGGAATTTAACTCGTGTGAAATTTGAATCTTATGTTAAGGGTCGTGTTGGCTGGCATGGTTTAAAGTCTGATGATTTTACAGATGAAGGACCATATTTAGTTACAGGGTCAGACTTTAAAGGGCCTGTAATTAAATGGGCTGACTGTTATCACTGTGATATTGATCGGTATGACCAAGACCCTTATATCCAATTGCGGGAAGGTGACTTGCTAATCACTAAAGATGGGACAATTGGTAAAGTCGCTTTGGTTAATGGCTTAGATGGAAAAGCGACACTTAATAGTGGCGTCTTTGTCGTTAGGCCTTTGGCAGAAAACTACACAAGCAAATTCTATTTTTGGCTTTTACAATCTAGAGTTTTCACTGGCTTTGTTGATTTAAATAAAACTGGAAGCACTATAGTTCATTTGTATCAAGATACATTTGTAAACTTTAGATATGCAATGCCTAGTTTCAATGAGCAGCTAAAGATAGGTGTGTTCCTCGACCACGAAACCGCCAAAATCGACACCCTGATCGAAAAACAACAACAGCTGATCAAACTGTTAAAAGAAAAACGCCAGGCCGTTATCAGCCATGCCGTCACCAAAGGACTTAACCCCAATGCTCCAATGCGCGATTCGGGGGTTGAGTGGTTGGGGGGGGTGCCGGAAGGTTGGCTAGCTCCCAAAGTGAGATATGTGGCGACACTAGAATCCGGGCACACGCCTAGTAGAAATAAACCTGAATATTGGGAGAATTGCTATATTCCTTGGATAAGCTTAGGTGATGTCTGGCAATTACGAAGCGGAAGGCAGAAATACATAAGTGAAACAAAAGAGTCTATAAGCGATAAGGGGTTAGCCAATTCGGCGGCTCGACTCTTACCAAAAAATACAGTCATATTGTCTCGAACTGCATCTGTTGGTTTTGCTGGGATTATGAAGGATGCCATGGCAACGACTCAGGATTTTGCGAATTGGGTTTGTGGAGAAAAACTGGACCCTGAATTTCTGTTGTATTGTTTCTGGGCAATGAGAAGTGAATTCGACAGATTAATGGTGGGATCAACACACAAAACGATTTATATGCCTGACATAAAAGAGTTATTTATCGCTTTGCCACCAATAAACGAGCAGTTTTTAATTGTTGAAATGTTAAATGAAAAGTTGCCAAGGTTTGATGCATTAGAAGAGCAAGCAAACAAAACTATAAATCTTCTCCAAGAACGTCGAACAGCCCTAATCTCCGCAGCCGTCACCGGTAAAATCGACGTAAGGCACTTTAATCCAGAAGATGGGCAAACCCCAGAGCCTTCAAATAAAGATAGTGAGGCTGCATAATTGGCTGAGCAACCAAAGCAATTAACCATCACAGAGCAGATTGATGTTGATGAAGGGCTAAAATCGAAGCGTAAGCTATTAACAGTAACGTCGTTAATATTGTCGGCTCTTTCCTTTTCTGGGGCAAAAGTGGAGGAGGCGAATACTTTTGTTTTAAGGCTTAGCTTTGAGAATCAACACGGTGTATCAGTACTGCTGGTTTTAGCTGTCATCTTTCTATTAATTCGCTACCACAACTATGCGTATCCCTATCATCAACAACTTTACCAACTTTGGACCAAGCGCTTGTTGGCAAATCCTTTTTTCCTTAGTTTTCACCCTCATGAGTCTGAATCCTATGGGCTTATTGTTGGGCTAAGCCCTAAGGGCATGGATATAGATGGTCTTAACCATGAAAACATTGATTGGGGGGTGAGTTATAAATGTAGCTTCCTAATTATTAGGAAGCTGAGGTACTCCTGGTATAACCGGTATGAAGATTACCAACAAGAAGTTCTAATAGGGTGGAATTATTATCTGAAAGTAATTTATTTAGAAGCAAGGTATCGGTTCAATAGTTATATTAAACATCGAGAAAGTCTAGATATTTTGACTCCTTATATTTTAGGTGCTTTAGCCATATCGAGCTATTTTTTCAATGATCAGTTGCAGGCACTTTTAAAAATGTTAGCAGTTAATTGAAGGTTTTTTTATGAGTGATATCAAATTATTTTCTCAAACCGGTGAGGTCTTCACAGAACTGACCGGTAGTTTTGCCTCCTTAGAAAGTAATCTGCAAAAACAAATTGAATCTAATATGTCGACCTTTCTGGGTGTGCAGTTTCTCGCCTCTGAATACGATACCGGAAAAACCCATAAGGGCCGTATCGACTCCTTAGGTTTGGATGAAAATGGTTGCCCGGTTATCATCGAATACAAACGCTCTAAAAACGAAAATGTGATTAATCAGGGGCTATTTTACTTAGACTGGTTATTAGATCATCAGGCAGAATTTCAATTGCTGGTGATGAAGCAGCTCGGCAATGAGCTGGCAGAAACTATTGAGTGGTCGGGTACACGCTTAATCTGCATTGCGGCTGATTTCAACAAATACGATGAACATGCCGTTCAGCAAATAGACCGAAATATAGAGTTGATGCGTTATCGTTATTTTGGAGAAGAGCTGCTGTTGCTAGAGTTGGTGAACGCCAAGACTGCAAGTAGCTCTTTTACTATAGCGCTAAAGTCATCACCTCGAGTAAGTTCAGATAAAGCGGTTAAACCTGAGGGGCGCACTCCAAGAACACGCAAAGATTTTCATGAAAATAGAATAGCGGCAGCGAGTCCTGAGCTAATTAAACTCTATGAGTTAATTTGCGACTATGCCCAATCTTTAGGTGATGAAGTACAGAGAAAGGAGTTAAAGTTCTATACGGCCTTCAAACGTATCCGAAATTTTCTAAGTGTACAAGTTTGGGCTCCAGTGCAAGACCCGACTATATTGCTGTACTTAAGTTTGAACCCTAAAGATATTGAATTAAGAGAAGGTTTTACAAGTGACTTTACCGATAAGGGCCACTGGGGGACCGGTGACTTGGAAGTCCGTATTAGAAATATAGGCGACCTTGAAAAGGCCAAAGACCTAATTGAAATGAGTTATTTGGACCTCTAGAAGTAGTATTTAATTCTAATGACAGATTATTTTAATAACACCTCAAAATCCAGGTAGCTAATTATGGCCAATGATTTAACTAATTCACCTATTGAACGCCAGAATGTTCTCAATAATCGCTATGCCCTCGAAAAAATAGAAGAACACCTTACCCTTGGCGGGTTGGAGTTTGAAGGGGATGCTTTGTTGACCAAGCAACAGATTATTGATTTGTTTAAAGTCAGCGAAAGTACCATTGAAAAGTATCTTTCAACACATGAAGCTGAACTCAAAAATAATGGTTACAAACTGTTAAAAGGAAAAAAACTAAAAGAATTTAAAGGGTTAAGTCATGGTACCGTAATTGGTTACGGTACCAAAATATCTGTGTTGGGCGTATTTAACTTCCGGTCAACTTTGAATTTAGCTATGTTGCTGACAGAAAGTGAGCGGGCCAAACAGATACGATCACGTATTTTAGATATTGTCATTGATGTGATGGCAGAGCGCGCGGGTGGTCATACAAAGTTTATTAACCAACGTGATGCTGATTACCTACCTTCCGCTTATCGGGAATACAGTTACCGCAAGGTATATACAGATGCATTAGACATTTACCTTGATATGGGTAAATTCAAATATGGCATTTACACCAATAAAATCTATCAATTAGTCTTTAAAGAAAATGCCAAGGAATATAAGCAAATTCTGAAGTTGGCAAAAGGCGATAATGTTCGTGAAACTTTTTATGCTGAAGTATTGAAAGCGATTGCCAGTATTGAAAATGGCTTAGCTCAAGATATGGCAAATCGTTCGCAGGCACTAGGCCGAAAATTAACACCCTCAGAACTAAATGAACTACTAGCTGCCCTTGAAACGAATCAATATCTTAAACCTATCATTGACGACGCCCGAACGAAGATGGCCAGCCGTGATATGAGTTTTCGTGATGCCTTACATACAAAATTAGAATCATATTTACAAACGGTGCCAGAAGGAGATGTCGATAAGTTTTTAGGTGATGCAAGTCGATCACTTGAAGAGCAATTATCAGACCCTGAAACTCTTGAAGTATTCAAGCGATTAAAGGATAGATAAGGCATGGATGATTACTTTTTGTATTTTGATTCTGCTCATGCCATTGGAGTTCATGATTGGATTATCGAGCATTCCGGTGGTAGGCCAGGTAATAACGATCTGGGTTTATTGGATAGCCCGCTAGAGCATATTCAAAATGATTTATATTATCCAGATATGGAGCATAAGCTTTCACATCTAGTGTATTCAATTAATAAAAATCACGCCTTTACTGATGGAAATAAGCGTTCAAGTATTGCTTTGGGTGCTTATTTTTTAGAAATTAATGGTTATGAATACTGTATACAAGACTTTGTTCAACGGATGGAAAATATTGCAGTATGGATTGCCGATAATTTAATTGATAAAGACTTAACACATAGAATTGTGACTTCTATTATTTATGATGATGATTACTCTGAACCATTAAAGCTAGAGCTTGCTCAAGCAGTTAGTCAGGAAGGCGAGAAATAAGATGGGTAAGGCAAGTGAACTAACTTTTCAAAATGAGATGATTCAACAGTTGTTGGTCAGTGGTTGGTTATTAGGTAAACCCGATGGCTACAATCGTGAACTGGCCTTGTATGAAGAGGATGTCTTGGGCTTTGTTAAAGACACTCAAGATAAGCAATGGCAAAAGTTCAAAGCGCTTTACCCGAATGACCCTGAAGCTAAGTTTCTAGAGCGTGTCGCCTCTCAACTCAATAAAGCAGACCCCAATGCTGCCAATAAAGAAATGCGCACTTACGGCACTTTGGGTGTGTTGCGTCATGAACTGCGTGATCGTGGCACCCGTTTTAGTTTATGTCAGTTTAAACCTGAGCATGACTTAAACCCAGATACTTTGGCGCGTTACAAACAGAATCGTTTGCGTGTCGTACCGGAGTTAGTCTATTCACCTTGGGCGACCGACGAACACGAAGCTGAAACAGGCATTCGCGCCAAGAAGTGGCGCATTGATTTAGTGTTGTTTGTGAATGGTCTGCCCGTGGCGACCTTGGAGTTGAAGTCAGAGTTTAAGCAGGCGGTACAAAATGCTATTAAACAATATAAAACCACGCGCTTCGCCACAGACCCTGCCACCAAAAAAACAGAGCCCTTATTAACCTTTAAGCGTGGCGCATTAGTGCATTTTGCGGTGAGCCAATATGAAGTGTATATGGCCACTCGCCTTGAGGGTGATAACACCTACTTCTTACCCTTTAACAAAGGGACGAAAGAAGGTGGAGCCGGTAACGATGTACCTGCCGACGTAAACCAATACGCGACCGATTACTTATGGAATGAAGTCTTACTGCCCGACAACCTGTTAAATATTCTGGCTCGCTTTGTTCATTTACAAATTGAAGAAAAAGAGGACTGGGAAGGCCGTCAGTATAAGAAAGAAACCTTAATCTTCCCGCGTTACCACCAGTGGGATGTGGTCAGTCAGTTAGTCAATGCCGCTCGTACCGAAGGCCCAGGTCATAAATATCTCATTCAGCACAGTGCGGGTTCCGGTAAATCAAACTCCATCGCCTGGTCGGCCCACCAGTTATCCTCCATTCATAATGCAGAAGGTAACAAACTATTTGATTCGATCATTGTGGTGACCGATAGAACCGTACTGGATGATCAACTACAAGAAACAATCTCTCAGTTCACCTCGGTAGATGGGGTGGTCGGGCGTATTAATAGAAGCGAGGGTGATGGCTCTAAATCAGAAAAACTCGCCTCTGCCTTGGAAGGCTCACAGCCGATTATTATCGTCACCATTCAAACCTTTCCTTTTGTATTAAAAGCGATTGAAAACAGCGTTAGCCTCAAAGAGCGAAACTATGTGGTGATTGCCGATGAAGCTCACAGCTCTCAAACAGGCAGTACCGCACGGCAGTTAAAAGAAGTGCTGATGGTCGACTCGAATGGTGATGATGAAGAGTTGAGCACTGAAGACATTCTCGATGCGGCGGTCGCCTCACGTCGTGCCTCTAGCAATCTAAGCTATTTGGCCTTTACCGCGACACCAAAAACCAAAACGCTGGAACTGTTTGGTCGCTTACCCAAACCCGATGAAGCACCCTCCAAAACCAACAAGCCCGAAGCCTACCATGTGTACAGCATGCGCCAGGCCATCGAAGAAGGCTTTATTCTGGATGTGTTGAAAAACTACACCAACTACAAAGTGGCCTATAACCTGGCCATGAAGATTGAAGGCAGTGATGAAGAGGTAGAAAGCAAAAAGGCGAAAGTGAAACTCAACCAATGGGTGCGCCTACACGACTACAACATCAGCCAAAAAGTACAGGTGATTGTCGAGCACTTTAAAGACAACGTGATGGGCTTATTGGGTGGCCAAGCGAAAGCGATGGTAGTGACAAGTTCTCGTAAAGAAGCGGTGCGTTACAAGCATGCCTTTGATAAGTACATTGTGGAAAAGGGCTACCAGAAGATTCATGCGATGGTGGCGTTTTCCGGTGAAGTGGAATTTACAGAGAAAGACCCTCTCTCTAAACTAGGAGTTGATGGGATAATTGGTGAGAAGTTCACCGAAAACAACATGAACCCCAACCTCAAAGGCCGAGACATGCGCAAAGCCTTTGATAGTGACGACTACCAAGTGATGATCGTTGCCAACAAGTTTCAAACCGGTTTTGATCAACCCAAACTCTGCGCCATGTATGTTGATAAAAAACTTGGCGGCGTCGAGTGCGTACAAACCTTGTCACGCCTGAATCGAATCTTCCCAGGTAAAGCTGAGTGTGGCACCTTCGTATTAGATTTCTTTAACGACCCTGAAGATATTTTGGATTCATTTCAGCCATACTTTCAAACGGCAGAACTGGCTGATGTGTCAGATCCAGACTTGATATTTGAGCTTTCTGATAAGTTGCGGGCAGCTGGTATTTTTCAATGGCAGGAGGTGGAGCAGTTCTGCGACGCTTTCTTCGTAAAGAGCAAAAGCAATGCTGCGATTGCCAATATCTGCAAACCCGCTGTAGAGCGTTGGAATATCAGATATAAGTCAGCTAATGCAGCCTATGCACAAGCTAAAGAAATGTTTGAGCGCACTAAACGAACTGACGATGCAGTGCTTATTGCCAACGCCGAGAATAGCTTTAAGGAGTGTAAGCAGGAGAAGGATGCTCTGGATATCTTTAAGAAGGACCTTGGCACTTTTGTACGCTTCTACGAGTTTATGTCGCAGATTGTCGATTACGATGACAAAGAACTCGAAATGTTGAGCATCTATGCACGTAATCTTAGACCAATGCTAAGAGATGTTGTGGTCGAAGAAGATGAAATCGATCTTTCGAATATTCAACTTAGTCATTACCGCTTATCGAAGATTCGCCAGCAAGATATACAGCTAAAAGAAGATGCCGCAGATTATGAGCTAGAGCCCGGTGACGCATTGGGCAGTGCAAAAGCCAAAGACCCGAAAGAAGAGTTGTTGTCGCAACTCATTAGCAAGCTAAATGAGCTGTTTATAACGGATGAGCTCACCGAGAAAGATATGGTGAATTATGCTTATACCGTTCGTGACAAAGTCAAAGAAAATGCACTAGTGATGAATCAGCTCGCGAACAACTCAGCTGAACAAGCAATGCTGGGTGATTTCCCTAAAGCCATTGATGACGCGATATTGAATAGCAGTGATGCACACCAGAATCAGATGATGCAGTTGTTGTCTGATCCAGATAAAGCGGCCAAGTTTGGGCGGGTGGTGTTTGAGTTGTTGAGTCAGTAGGAGCGGTATTCGTAAATCAGGTGCGCAACATTATACCTGTGTAGAGGTGCGTACCAAAGTGCGTACTTTTTGCTTTTGGATTTATATGAGTTCAATAAATCTTATAAAGAGCAGTGTGCGACAAGTAATAGTTAGGGTTATGAGCTTGAAGGGAAGTAAGCCAAATTACACATACTTAGTGACAATATTAATCAAGGATTAGTGATGAAAGATGCTTTTAAAGGTTTTTACAATATTGATAAAACAGTATTGGAGGAGCTATGGAAGGACGAAAAAACTCTTTTTGTGTTCGATGCTAACGTGCTTCTTAATCTATACGGGTATGCTAAGCAAACTAGAGATGACTTCTTTAGCATACTTCAAGCGGTGAATGATAAGTTGTGGATCCCCTACCATGTCGGTCTAGAGTACCAAAGGCGCAGGCTTAGCGTTATACGAAATGAGAAAGTTGTTTTTAATGATATTGACCAGTGCTTGGAAAAGATTCAAAGCGTGTTTAAAGGAGATTTCGAGAAGTTAGCGTTAAAGCGTCGCTTCCCTAAACTGTTTGATAACACTGAGAAGTTAGAGAAAGAGATAAGCAAGAGTATTTCAAATTATAAAAAATCTGTCCAGCATTGGGATAATGAGCAGCCATGTGTAAGGTCGCATGATGAGATCAGAGAGAGGCTGAATAATTTCTTTAATGGGAAAGTTGGTGAAAAGCCAGAAGACCAAAAATGGTTAGACGAGCTTTATGAGGAAGGGAAGGAGCGATTTACAAAGAAAATTCCTCCTGGCTTTAAGGATTCAGGCAAAGGTAGTAGTGAGGAAGATAAGCACTTTTACAATGATGGCCTCTACTACGAAAGGCAATATGGTGACCTCATTCTTTGGAAGCAGCTAATAATTGAGTCGAAGAATGATAATATTGAAAATGTGATTTTTGTTACTGACGATGCGAAAGAGGACTGGTGGTACCAAATAAAGTCTAATGGTAAAAAAACTGTTGGCCCTCTGGCTGAGCTGCAGTCTGAAATATATCGAGAGTCAAATATAAGAAATTTTCATATGTATAGTACTTCAACGTTTTTAGAAGACGGTAAATCAAATTTGTCGGTTGATGTTAGTGAAAGTTCTATTGAAGACGCAAGTACGCCCCATATGACCGAGAGCTCAAATAGCCTGACTCCAAGGCAGGTTGTCGAAATAAAGAATACTATTGACTCAACATCAATCGACAATGAGCGATTGAGAAAAATACTGGGTCTTAAGTATGACGTTCCATCATTCGACAATGAGCAATTCAAAGAAATATTGGGTCGTCAGTATGACGTTCCATCATTTGACGATGAACGATTCAAAGAAATATTGGGTCGTAAGTATGACCTTCCATCATTTGACGATGAACGATTCAAAGAAATATTGGGTCGTAAGTATGACCTTCCATCACTCGACGATGAACGATTTAATGAAATACTTGATCGTAAGTATGACGTGCCAACTATTGATCACAAAAGAATAAAATCTGTGTTAGATGCAGCGTCCCAAAAAGAGCGTGATAGGGTAATTAAAGCTGTTAGTAGTTTGCTTGTAAGAAAGGGTGGGAATGATGAATCTGATTCACGATAAACAAACATATGGCAGATATATATAAAGGTCACCGTGTGGCGGTATATTGATTTCGCTATTTTCCCTTTGACTGTACCGTTAAGCGGTTCAGCAATACCTCTATAAAATTCTCACTTTACCGCGAGACGGTTCAAATTGAACCGCTACACGGTTTACCGTAAGAGTTTTGATAGAGGTTTTAGTGGTGTTGCACTGGAAGGGATGTCTAGCTTATTCCCGCACTCATCAATAGGCTCCCATGTAACGCCATAAAGGTTACAGCGGTTCCTTCCTCCTTGTCGGGTGAGTATCACTAGATCTGCATTTAAGAGCTCTTGCATAGCCGTCCTGAGCGTATCATTTGAAGACCATCCTCGTTTCTGCATCACCGAAAGAGTGATGCAGAAATCGCCGTTGTTTCTACCGTTATATTGCATAATCAGTTCTACCAGCAAGCTCTTAGATTTATGGCTAAGATTCATATACTCGTGTAGATACAGCAGGTCGTGGGGGAGCATGACAAAGCGGCGTTTTCCTTGACCGCTTTTATGTCTTTGTCTAGCCATCGGATAACACCAGTTCCCAATAATGAACGGCGGTCTCTTCACCAAAGGTATTACGTAAAGGCTTATCGGGGGTATAGTTTATGATAGCAAGGCCAAATTCTTTGAGTATTGGCGTTGACTTATTAGCAGTGTCGCTTAAGTTGCCGATTGAGCATTTATTGCAAATTGACCCCGCAGTATCTTTACCATTGTTGAGCAAATGAAGTAGGAGGCGTGCTCTTTGGTGAGTAAGGTGTGGCGCTGCCAGATTAGTTCTTTTTTGAAGCTCAACTTTTACCTGTTTGTTTTCTTGAGCTAACTGGGTGTTGAAGGCTCTATTGTCCATTTTAGAGTGCCTCCTGTTTACGATTCTTAATTAGCACTTTCACCAGTAGCTTAATTTCTTCTTGAGACTTTCCTGCAATTTGAGCGTTAACTAGGCTTTCAATTTCGTTGCTAGGCCAAGCGACGGCTCTGTCACCGATGGAAATTGGCGGGGTCATCAGGCCATCGTTGATTCTGTTGTGTAAGGTGCTTTTTGATATGCCTAGTGCGTTAAGTGCAAATGGTTTTCTTTTTAAAGTAATCATAACCTTCTTGATTCCTGAGAGGACGTTGAAGGCCAATAATCTATTGAATTTTATAATAATAAAATTTGGTGGGCGTAACGGGAATTACTATTTCCGTTACGTAAAATATAATAAACGAACGCTTAGGCTATTTATTTCTTATGATTTTTTTTGTTTTTTTTGGGTCTTCCTGCTTTTTGAGCATAATCTGGTGCTACAGGCTTTATCCATTGTTTTATAGTACCCATATTTTCTGGGAGAACATTTTGATTGCCCTCTAGCTTTAACTTATCGTATATCTGAGATGCAACGTCACCTATACGCATTACTTTTTCGTTGTCGTTCATCCATATATTTTGTGCAAGAGTTTTAGCTTTTGATTGAATATCTGATTTGTTTTTATTGTGTTGGGTGAGGCCTTCCATGCGTTTGCGTATGTTTTCTATTTGATAATTAGCGATGCCACTCCTTGTCCCTACAATGGATCCATGTACTAGAGATGCATGAACCATTTCCGCTACTACCTGAGATAAAGATTCGTCTGTGAATAGCTCTTTGTTATTCTCCTCAAATGTTTTTATGTTTGCTAGCGAAGAAATAAGGTTAGAGATTATTCTATCTCCCAAATCGCTACGTAAATCATCTTTTCCATTTAAAGCTCTTTTGTTACTTAGTGCGACGAGTATTCCTGCCGTTGTTGAAAAGTTATCTTTTTCGTTATAAAAGTCATATTGAGTGAAAGCTTCAATATCGTCGCGGGAGTCTGTATTAGCAATGGAGTCTAGAAATGTTTTTATACCTAATTCTATTAGTTCTTCTGGAGTCATAGGTTTTTATCCTTAGTTCTTCTATCGTGTTCTTTAGCAAAGCTGAGTGGTTGTGGGGCATCGGGGGGAATGGCTAAGGCTAGTTAACCGCTCACAACACTTAACCCCTGTTTAGTGCTAGCAAGGCTCATGTTTCCCGTTGCTGCTTTTTCAATATGTTCACTCCACCAGTTCATGACTATTTTCCTGCGTTCGATATATTCCGCTCGGTTATAGGCTGCTCGCACTTCATTTTTATCGACGTGAGCTAGACAGGACTCAATTACATCTGAATCAAAGCTCTGCTCGTTAAGTGTGGTGCTGGCGAGTGCTCTGAGACCATGCGCTACCAGCTTTCCATGAAAACCCATTCGTTTAAGCGCCATATTTGCTGTACTGCTATGGCTTGGGCGGTTTATGTTTCTGTCTCCAGGGAATATATACTTAGATCTACCAGATCGCTCTTTCATTGCGTCAAGTAGGGCAAGGGTTTGAGGTGTTAGCGGTACGAGGTGTGACTTCTTTTTCTTCATGCGCTCGGCAGGTATGGTCCACAATTGTTTTGTGGTATCAATCTCATCCCAGCGGGCCCCTGCTGCTTCGCTAGGGCGCACCATAGTATGTAGCTGCCATTCAATTAAGCATCGAGTCGTCATTTTTATGCTAGCAAGGCTGAGTTGCTTCATCAGCAAAGGAAGTTCTTCAGGTGGAATAGTTGGCATGTTCTTCTTTGCTGGTGTTTCAAATGCCTTGCTAATGCCTGCTAGGGGGTTGTGATGAACGATTCCAGTGTTCACTGCAAACACCATTACTTCATTAATTCGTTGGCAAAGTCGTTTGGTTGTTTCCAGACTTTTTGCAGCAGTTGGCTTTAATGCATCTATGACGGTCGGCGCCGTTAATTTATGAATAGGTATTTCGCCGAGCTTCGGGAATAAATGTAGTTCGAATGAGCGCCATATATCTGTTGCGTGGTCAGCGCTGATAGTTGTTTTCTTAATTTCGTGGTGTTGAAGGGCAATATGCTTAAATGTATCGCTATGAGCTTTTTCAGCAAGCCTTGCTTTAGTGTTCCTATCTTCTTTCGGGTCAATATCTTGGGCTAACAACTCACGCGCACTTGTTCGCTTGGTTCGGGCGTCAGCTAATGAAACTTCAGGATAAATACCAAAAGAGATGTTTGCTCGTTTTTTGGTAAAAGGTCGTGTGTAATTGAATAACCATAACTTGGAGCCATTAGGTTTAACTCTCAGCATCAAACCGTCACCGTCAGAAAGGTTATATTCCTTTTCTTTGGCTTTAGATTGGTTAACTTGGGTATTGGTTAGAGGGGTTGTTCTACGCGCCATAGTAACACCAGAGTTAGTAACATTAAGTCGATGTTACTATACGTGTTACTAAAAGTCATGGATGTTACTAAGCGGCTTTGGTCGTTACTGGCAATAAAAAACCCGCTAAAGCTTTGATTTAACTGGCTTTGCGGGTCTTTATTGGTTCTTATTGAACCAGCTTTTGGTGGAGACGGCGGGAATTGAACCCGCGTCCGCCAGCACTCTGCCATCGGCTCTACATGCTTAGGTTCCTTCAATTAGTTTGACCTGAGACGACCCGAAGGTCAGGGTGTAACAGGCGATCTCC
>Ga0209290_1000781_pt1 | contig 19701 bp, 11 predicted proteins | sample EN1Hudsemesocosm_2_FD_184632 | JGI IMG/M metagenome (GOLD analysis project Ga0209290, IMG submission 184632) | Methane-oxidizing microbial communities from mesocosms in the Hudson Canyon - EN10B Hudson Canyon (SPAdes) (version 2) | ecosystem: Environmental > Aquatic > Marine > Cold seeps... | reverse complement strand
AGTTTGAATAGAAAGTTTGATAGGGTATATTTATAGAGCGATCTGATCGTTCTAGTCATTGTTGTACTGCCGAGTTAGTTTTCAATAAGGTTTATAATGTTTTGGGTTGAAGGACAGGGTTCAGCAAATAAAAATATTAGTGATATAAAGGAAAGAAAGGGAAAGGGAAAAGTTTAGGATGGATGCGGTTGAAATTACTCGATTAGAAAATGGCGTAATAAAAATAGATTACCCCCAAAAGCATATTACGCTCGATATAGTTGACGAAGTATTTAAACGCTCTTCAAGTATGGTAGATGGGCCATCGCGATTTATAATATCAGGCAATCGTGTTTTATATGTAGACTATGATGTACTGAAATTTACTGCCTCCCCTGAATACAGTGAGTTAGTTTTGGCGCAGGCTATTCTTACTAGGACTCGAGTTGAGCGCTTACTCGGGAGCCTGTATATGAAAACGCATCCAACTAACTATTTAAACCAATGCTTTGTAGATGAAACGTCTGCTTTGGTATGGTTAGAAGCTGCTAAGTAGCGTGCTTAGGCAGCATTAATGAAATAAGCGCCGCGAAGGTGATAAATAAAGCGGATGCTAATAAGCATACTTCAAAACCATAAGCTTGAAATAACCAGCCAGATAAAACCGTGCCCATCAGTCTACCCATAGCATTTGCCATATAATAAAAACCAATATCGAGCGAAACTCCGTCTTCACTGGCATAACTGACAATCAAATAACTGTGTAATGACGAGTTGACGGCGAATATCCCGCCAAAAACGAACAGTCCGACTAATAGGCTCCATTCAGGAAAAAAATTTATATACAGCGCTAGGGCAATGAATAAAGGAGTGAACGATAATATAGCGGCCCATGCAAAGGCGGTTTGCCCATCGGGTGTCTGAGTTGCCTGTTTATTATTTGTATCTTTCCCCTGAGTAAGTCTAGGGGCAAAGGATTGAATCAGGCCATAAAAGATGACCCAAGCCGCAAGAAAGCTTCCTACTCCAGTGTGATTCCAATTAAATTGGCTGACTAAAAAAACAGGTAATGCCACTACAAACCAAACATCCCGTGCACCGAATAAAAATAGTCTGGCAGCCGAAAGAGAATTGATGGCCTTGCTTTTGGAAAATATTTCGGTGAATTTAGGTCTGTTCTTGGTTCTTCCCAGGTCTTTTTTGAGTTTGAGAGTACTAAAAACCCAAACTGCAAATAAGGTCGTAGCCATGGCTAAAATAGCACCTTGAAAACCAATTAGGCTTAAAAGGGCTCCGCCCATAAAAAATCCCGCGCCTTTCAGGGCATTTTTAGAGCCCGTTAAAACAGCGACCCATTTATAGAGCGTTTTTTGATTGCTTGAACCTTCAGTTTCGGCGGGGACAAAAAGCTTGATTGAGCTTTTAGCACTCATCTTATTCAAATCTTTAGCGATGCCAGAAAGTGCTTGGGCAGCCATGACCCAGGGAACGGTTAACATTACAGCCGGAACCAAAAGCATCGCCAGAGCAAAAACCTGCAAGCCCAAGCCAATATTCATGGTTTTGTTCAGACCAAGGTGAGCACCCAGCCAGCCACCGAACAGGTTGGTTATAACGCCAAATATTTCATAAAACAGAAACAACATTGCTATTTGCAGGGGGCTATAGCCTAAAGCATGAAAATGCAAAATGACGAGCATTCGCAATGCGCCATCCGTCAGGGTAAAAGCCCAGTAATTGCCTGTGACTAGTAAATATTGTCGTATCTCTGGGCTTAAATTTGAAGGTGTTAAGTTCTTTGACTGACTCATCACTTATTTTTTGTCTTTAAGGGCAACCAATTTAACCAACTCAGCGGTTCTATTGGCATAACCCCACTCATTGTCATACCAGGCATAAATTTTTACTTGCGTGCCGTTCACCACCAATGTCGAGGGCGCATCAATAATGCTGGAGCGTGGATCTGTTTTATAATCAATTGAGACTAAGGGTCTTTCTTCGTAACCCAATATGTTTTTAAGGTAGGTTTCAGACGCCAGCTTAAACAGGTCATTTATTTCTGCTGCTGTCGTGCTCTTTTCAACTTCAAATACACAGTCAGTAATCGACGCATTCGCTAAAGGTACTCGGACGGCATGGCCATCGAGTTTTCCCTTTAATTCAGGAAATATATGCGTGATAGCGGTCGCCGAACCTGTCGTTGTGGGGATCAAACTCAAGCTACAGGCGCGAGAGCGGCGAAGGTCCTTATGGGGTGCGTCGAGTATGGTTTGGGTGTTGGTGATACTATGAATCGTAGTGATTGAGCCATGCTTGATACCGAGGTTTTCATGTATTACTTTCACCACGGGGGCTAAACAATTGGTGGTGCAGGATGCTGCGGTTATTATTTGATGCTGCTCAGGGTCGTAGTGCGCATCATTAACGCCCAGCACAATATTTAACACACCTTCTTCTTTCACCGGGGCCGTGACAATTACTCGCTTCACACCCTGGTCCAAGTAAGCCTGTAAGACAGCTTTGCTTTTCATCATGCCTGAGGCTTCAATCACAATGTCGCACGCAGACCAGTCTGTGTCGGTAATAGCCTGATTCTGGGTGCACTGAATAGTATGGCCATTAACCGTTACATCGTTATTTAATGCCCGTGCTTCATGTTGCCAGCGACCATGGACTGAATCAAAATTAAGCAGGTGGGCTAGGGTTTCTGCATTACCTGAAGGGTCATTTATGTGAATGAATTCGATTTTTGAATTATTAAAGGCTGCACGAAAAGTTAAGCGGCCCATTCGGCCAAAACCATTGATACCCACTTTTATCGTCATGTTGTGCTCCTTGGATAAATATATTCAATATATAACTTTAAGCGTATATGCGGAAAAGCGCATGTACGTAGATAAATGTTTTAGCAGCAAGCCTGGGTACGCTCGGGTCGACCACCGGTTTTGTTATTCATGAGGCTCAGGTTCTGCATATTTTCTTTCAAAAAAACAGGGTTCTGGGTACTTGTTACTTGAAATACCTCTTTAGCCCAATCAGGTAAAGCTGGGTTAATGCGATAAAATACCCATTGGCCCTGTTTTCGGTCGAGCAATAAATTGCACTTTCTGAGCTGTGCCAAATGTCTTGAGACTTTAGGCTGTATCTCCTGCAAGGCCGCCATTAACTCACAAACGCAAAGTTCACCTTCTTGTTGTATCAACATGACACAGCGAAGGCGGGTTTCATCTGCCAGGCATTTATAAAGCTGAACTGGATTCATACTGTCTGATCTTATGGTCTAAGTGTGAGGCAAGGGAAGTTGGTGAAGAGTATATATGGCAAAGCATATATAACAAGATGTATATGAAAAAATACATATGAATAAACCGATATGGAAAAATTTATATGAGAAAGCATATATAAAAACACCTTCCCATATTTAGGAAGGTTATTGCTAGAATGAGGTATTATGTTTCTCTGTGGTTAAATGTAAGCTGTTTCAAACCCTATAATAATATGGAGTGTTACATGGTGAGCCGCTTTTTTTTTAATGTCATTCATTTTCGTTGGCTGATTATTCTGTCTTCGATTTTATTGTGTCTCTCAACTGGCTGGGGCATGCAATTTTTAGAAATGAAGTCGGACTATCGAGAATTCTTCTCAGAGGATGACCCTCAGCGTGCTTCATTTGACCGACTTCAAGATACCTACTCCCAATCTGACACTGTGTTTTTTGTTATTGCGCCTAAGGATGAAATTGTATTCCAGCGCCTAGTTTTACAAATGGTTGAAGCCTTAACTGAAGAGGCCTGGCAATTACCTTTCTCTCACCGGGTTGATTCTCTCACTAATTTTCAGCATACCCAGGCAGATGAAGAGGGTTTGCTCGTGGGCAATTTAGTTGAGAATGCCATGTTATTAAGCGAGTCAGATATTAGCAATATTAAGGCTGTTGCTTTAAGTGAATCGCTTATTCAAGGGAAGTTGATCACCGATGTTTCAAATGTAACTGGTGTGGCAGTGACCATTAATTTACCGGGTGAATCGAATGATGAATTTGGTGAAGTGGCACGCGCAGCAAGAGTATTGGCCGACGAGTTCAGGCTTAGATATCCAGAGATCAATATTCATTTAAGTGGCATGATCATGGGGAATAACACTACAACAGAATTGATTGAACAAGATGCTGCCACACTAGTGCCATTGATGGGTTTGATTATTATTGGTACGTTATTTCTCTTGCTTCGCTCTGCAGTGGCCACGTTGGCAACCGTGATGGTGATTTTATTTACACTGATTACCACCCTGGGGTTAATGGGATGGATTGGATTCTCTGTGACGGGACCATCATCCTCTGCGCCGATTATTATTGTAACGATTGCCGTGGCTGATTGCGTACATATATTAGTGAGTTACTTTTTCCTACTACGTGAAGGCTTGTCTAAAACACCCGCTATTTTAAAGGCCTTGAAAATTAACCTCGGGCCGATCTTTTTAACCAGTTTAACGACGGCTATTGGCTTTCTGAGTATGAACTTTAGTGATTCGCCTCCGTTTCAAGTTCTCGGTACAGTTTCTGCCATGGGCGTTGTCATTGCTTTTTTACTTTCTATTACTTTATTGCCTGCATTAATGGCGATATTGTTACCTGCAAAACCTGTTATGAAAATTGAAGACAATGGTGGCATTCTCAGTCCCTTAGCTGATCGGGTGATCTCTCACCCGAAAGGCTTCTTTTTTGGGGTGACTCTGGTTTCTATTTTGTTGTTTTTTGCCATTCCAAAAAATGAAATTAATGACGAATTCACGCGATTTTTTGATGAAAGCCAATCCTTCAGACAGGCCGTTGACTTTTCAAATGAGCACTTAGTGGGCGTGTCGACAATTGAATATGCTTTGATCAGTCCTTATGAAGGCGGTATTAATCATCCTGACTTTTTGAAAAAACTAGATCATTTTTCCCAGTGGTTATTGACTCAACCCGAGGTCAAGCAGGTCACCTCACTCTCTGATACGATGAAACGCTTAAATCGCGATATGCATGCCGGTGATACCGACTGGTATAAGATTCCTGAAGATAGAGAGTTGGCTGCGCAATATTTATTACTCTATGAGATGAGCCTGCCTTTTGGTTTGGATATGACCAATCAGATTGATTTCGATAAAGTGGAAACCCGTGTGACAGCTTCATTGGAAGAGTTAAATACCAATGATATGTTGGCCTTGGAAGCTAGGGTGAATCAGTGGTTGGAGATACAATTTCCAGATATTGAATATTATGATTCAAGTGGTACTTTGATGTTTGCCCACTTGTCAGTGAATAATTCGGCTAGCAGTTTGATTGCGACGGCGATTGCTTTGATCCTGATTTCATTTATTCTCACCTTCGCCTTAAGTTCGCTAAAAATGGGTTTAATCAGTTTGTTGGTGAATATTGCACCAGCCGCATTGGCATTTGGTATCTGGGGATTAGTGGTCGGGCAGGTGGGATTATCTATCTCTGTTGCGGTGGGTATGACTCTGGGGATTGTAGTCGATAATACCGTTCACTTTTTAAGTAAGTATTTAAATGCCAAGCGTAAGCAAGGCTTGGATAGTGAGTCAGCCATTCGTTATGCCTTTTCGCATGTGGGGACGGCATTGTTGGTGTGTAATGCGGTATTAATTGCTGGGTTTTTGGTACTGGCTCAGTCTGACTTCATGTTGAACCGGGATATGGGCTACTTTACCGCGCTGACTTTTGCTTTGGCCTTGGTTGTCGACTTTTTATTCTTACCACCTTTGTTGTTATTTCTGGAGAAGAAGGCCAAGGCTGTTGAGCATAATGAAATTGGGAATGAGCTGCAAACCAACGGGATCGAGTCTGTGACAGAAAGCGCCTCATAATTTATAAGGCGGCCTGTTTTCAAACCGAGCTTAATCAAAGTCCCAAGGCGCGTGCTGAGCTGAAAATTCCACCATGTGGTCAATGAAGGCACGCAACTTGGTGGTAAACTTTTTATTGCTGGGGAATACGATATTGACCGGTACCGAAATGGTCAGCTCTGGTAATACTTCTACTAATTCTCCCACTTCGATGCTTTTGCTTATTTGAACTTCAGGTAAGCAAGAGATGCCTAAACCATCAATAGTCGACCGACGCGCCGCAAAAAAGTCATTAGTAAAAAAGCGACTTTCAACGAGTTTATTCAAAGGGTCTATCGGCAAGCCTAACCACGCAGGTGGTTCATAATTTACCAGGTGGTGACCGTCGAGCTGTTCGATACTTGTGGGTAGACCATGCTTCTTAATATAGGCAGGGCTAGCACAATGTATAATTCGAGAGGTTCCGATGCCTCTTGATATGAGTGATGAGTCTTCTAAGATTCCGGGTATTAGCGCACAATCGAGCTTCTCTTCAATCAGGTCTACTTTTCGTATATGCACAAAGAATTCAACTTTTACCTTAGGGTATTTGTTGATGAAACTGAGAAACAACTGAGAGCTAAATGGGTCGTCAAGCGGGAAGGGCGTCGTGACGCGCAGTATGCCTGAAGGTTCTGCTTGCAGGTTTTGTACAGCGAGTTCAGCAGCTTCCGCTTCCTGAACCATTCTGCTGCAGTATTCATAGTAAACCAGACCGATATCCGTCAGGTTTTGTTTTCGTGTTGTGCGGTGGATAAGTTGTACATCTAGGCGTTTTTCAAGGTCGGCGATCCGGCGGCTGACAGTAGAAACAGGCACGTTGCTATTCAATGAGGCTTTTGAGAAACTGCCACCATCGACTACTTCAACAAAGGTTGCCATTTCGTCCAAGGAAATTCTCATTATATTATTTTCTCATTTATGGGATATAACGACTTATTCGTTATGATTGTTCCGAATAGAGCGAGTGTACACTAAAAGGGTTTCTCTGGATATTTCAGCTGGGCAGCTGTCTCTGGATGGGCTAAACCGTCGATAGCAATATTAGGTGGGAATAGTTAAGGGTGTAATGCTTAGATCTGATCTATACTTTTTACAGAATGTTTGAAGGGTAAAGCTCGCGCCTTTTTATGTGCCCTATACTATGTGCACTAATGCTATGTGGGTTAGGCGCGAAAAATAAGGCTAATTATTTTTTATGAAGCAAGATGCAATAGAAAATATCAGGTTTAAACTACTTGCACCTTACGTGGGATCTTTGCTGATCATACTTGTTGCTGGCCTGTGGAGCCTGAATTTTTATCAGCAAGCAGAACAAGATGCCTTCGCAGCCGAAATTAACGAAGAAATAAAAACAACCTTTAATGAGAACATTCAGGATGATATTGAGTTATTTAAAGGGGTCAGTTTTTTTATTGGCCGAAATGAAAAGCTCCAACAAGCATGGGCGAAGCAGGATCGAGATGATTTGTTGGCCAACAGCATGCTTATATTTAAAGAAATAAAAAAAAACTACCGGATAAGCCACTTTTACTTTCATCAATTAGATGGCACTAACTTTTTACGTGTTCATGCCCCTCAGCGTCACGGAGATATGATTAAAAGGGAAACGCTGCAGCAGGCAATGGAAAGCAAAACAATCTCGACGGGAATTGAGTTTGGTACCTTTGGTCAGTTTGTTTTACGTGTCGTAATACCTTGGGTGGTGGATGGGCAGGTTGTCGGTTATTTTGAATTAGGTGAGGAAATTGATCATATTCTTGCCTACCTTGCTAAAAGTCACGTTCAGGATTTAGTGCTGACAATTAACAAGCAGTTTATGTTGGACAATCACCTGAATGAAACCCTTGTTTTTAAACGTTTGAGCAATTCTAATGAACAAGGTGATTCTCGCTTTATTATTAATCAAACGCTCGATAAAATTCCTGAAGCGTTCCACTCGATTATTAACGCGAGCGAACAAAGCAAAGTGAGTTTTTACCGGGAAGGTCGTAGCGATTATTTAGTGTCGAATATTGATATACATGATTTGAACAACGCGGCCATTGCATCATTATTTTTTCTGACCGATATATCCGAACGGACCTTGAGGGCAGAAGGTTTATATCAAAAAATTGCATTTTCTACTTTTTTGTCCAGTCTGATTCTCATTCTTTTTTACGTGTCATACAGTCGAACATTAAAAACCCTGGTTCATTCTAATCTGGACCGCCTAAAACAAGAAATCAAAGGGCGCGAAGATATTCAGCTGAAGTTAATAGAGACGAACTTAAAGCTTGAAAAACTGGTTGAAGAGCGAAATTACAGTTTAGGTGAAAGTAAGAAACGCTACCGTACGTTGTTTGAACAAACGGCTGATGCACTACTTATTATTGAAGGTAACGCCTTTGTCGACTGCAATCAGGCGACCCTTGATATGCTACGAATGGAGTCAAAAGAAGAGTTGTATAATACGCACCCTTCTAGGCTATCACCTGAATTTCAGCCTGATGGACAGCGTTCTGATGTGAAGGCTGATTTGATGATTAGCATTGCCTTTGAGAAAGGCAGTCATCGTTTTGAATGGGAGCATTTACGTAAAAGCCATGAAGTATTTCCAGTTGAGGTTTTACTAACGTCGATTCCTTTCGAGGGGTCTCAACTGTTGCATGTCGTTTGGCGGGACATTTCTGAACGTAAAAAAGCGGCTGCTGAAATTGAGCATCAAGCTTATTATGATCAATTAACCGGGCTGTCAAACAGGCGCTTGTTTCTTGATAGAATGACGCAAGTTTTAATTACCAGCCGTCGACATCATTATTTTGGGGCGGTTTTATTTATCGATCTTGACCGCTTTAAAAGCATTAATGACTCTCTCGGCCATTCTGTAGGTGATAGTTTATTGGTTGAAGCTGGGGCGCGTATTAAAGGCTGTTTGACCAATGAGGATACGGCTGCCCATTTCAGTGGCGATGAATATGTCGTTTTACTTAGGCATTTGGGGCGTGAGAATAAAGAAGCTGCCAGTTTGAATGCTGAGCGGGCTGCGTCGACTATTCTGGCTGCATTTAAACAGCCTTTTTTGATTCAGGGTGAGTCGCTACATGTGACGGCCAGTATTGGTGTGGCTATGTTCCCATTCTATGATGAAAGCGTGGAGGATGTGATTAAACATGCCGAAACAGCATTATATAGCGCCAAAGAAAATGGCCGAAACCAGGTGTCATTTTATCTCTCACACATGCATGAGAAAGTGATTAAGAGGCTGGAGCTTGAGAAAGACTTACGTAATGCAGTTAAAGATGATGCGCTGGAAATTTATTATCAACCACAATTTGATGTACATGGTGATATTGTGGCTGTAGAGGCTTTATTACGCTGGGAGCACCCAGAACATGGCTTTGTTAACCCGGAAGAATTTGTCTCAATAGCAGAAGACACGGGTTTAATATATGAAATGGGTGAGTTCGTTTTGAATAATGCGATTAGCGCAATTCTGAGCTTAAATCACAGCTATAAAACATCGATTAATTTAGCCGTTAATATTAGCCCTCACCAATTCAGAAAACGTGATTTTGTGGAAATAATAAAAAGTGTTTTAGGTAAGTATCAGCTTGAAAAAGGTTTTTTGACGCTTGAGTTGACTGAGAGAATTGCCATTGAAAACCTGAATGATGCCATCGAGAAAATTGATGAACTTAGACATAATGGGGCCAGGCTATCGCTTGATGATTTTGGTACAGGTTATTCATCACTCAGTCATTTAAAGAAACTGCCGATTGATGAATTGAAGATTGATAAGTCATTTGTCTTTGATATAGAGAAAGATCCTCAGGATGCTTTGTTGGTTCAAACAATTATAAAAATAGCACATCAATTTAAACTGGATGTGGTGGCAGAAGGTGTTGAGACACAAGAGCAACTTGAGTTTCTAAAGTATGAAGGTTGTGATATTTATCAGGGGTATTTTTATAGTAAACCCTTGCCTTTTAATCAATTGAAAGTCTTGATAAAAGATATTCAAGGAGAGCTTTAATTCTTGAAAATATACCTACTCACGCATGAGCGAGAGCTTCACAAAAAAAGCAATACGGGGCAGCTTGTTCTAGATGTCTTGGGTGACGAGGCCGAGATCATTGTCTGGAGGCGAAAAGAGCCTGACTTGAGGTTGGTTCAATTGCTTGAATCAGGACAGGCTGCGATGTTGTATCCCGACCTAGATGGTGCACAAGGTGACGGCGCTAAACAAGGTGAAGGTGGTGAAAACGGTGAAAATAGTGCTTTAGACCGTACTGTGATGTTTGATATATCGGACTTTCAGAATTTTGTGATTCTTGATTCTACCTGGCAGGAAGCCAGGAAAATGTACAATAAGAGCCCTTATTTAAAACAGGCGAAAAAGATTAGCCTGAGTGTCAAGACACCTTCAAAATATCAATTACGTAGGAACCAGATTGAAGGGGGGTTAAGTACGGCTGAGTGTGTCATCACCTTATTGAAAATGCAGGGCAATGTGTCAGCTTCTTCATCTTCTCAGACTAATTTATCTCAAGATAAACCGTCACAGCTTAAGTCGTCCCAGATAAATCAGCTACAAGCAAAATTCGAGAACTTCAATCTCAAATAAGAATAATGGACTATACTTTTAAATGCTTGAGGGTATCTAGACATTATGTATGGGTATTTCGTATTTATCTATTAATACATAGACTGTGAATGAACGAAAAAAATATCAAACATCAAAGCACTTGGACTCACGTTTTAATGAGTCGTTCTTTATGGCTGACGCCAGCTTGCTTCTCACTGTTTTTAATCTTACTCGCTCAGCATAGTTTCTTGGCATTTCATACCTTGGCAGAGCTTTTTGCCATTATTGTCTCTTTTGTGATGTTTGCTATCGCTTGGACAACCAGAAAATTTACTGCAAATAACTTCTTACTATTTTTAGCTTGTGGTTACCTGTTTATTGGCATCATCGATCTTTTACATGCCATGACTTATAAAGGTATGAATATTTTTTCGCTTAGCGAGGAAAATTTTTATATTAAGTCTTGGCTTGCGGCACGCTTTTTTGAAGCGCTAATTTTATGCCTGGCACCATTAGCATCATTTAGAAAGTTTGACGGGACAAGTTTGCTTGTCTGTTTGGGTTTGGCTTCGTTAATCGTGCCTCTGTTTATAGTGACGGGGAATTTCCCAACTGTTTTTGTCGAAGGCCAAGGCTTAAGTGATTTTAAAGTTAATAGTGAATACCTGATTATTGGGATACTAGTCATGGCGCTGGTATCACTTTTTAAATTTGCTTCGTTGGTATCACACAGAGACAAAGTCCTCATTGGGTGCTCTATTATTTTTACTATATTAGCTGAGCTAGCTTTCACTTTTTACGTGAGTACTTATGGGCTTTCAAATTTAGTCGGTCATATTTTTAAGCTATTCTCATTTTGGTTTATATTTAATTCTATCGCGGTCTCAAACCTGCAAAAACCTTATGAGATCCTTAAACAAAGTGAAGCACGGTTTAAGCGTTTATTTGAAAATGTTGATGTCGCAATATGGAATGTTAACTTTTCTGCGCTATATCAGGAATTGCAGGTTGTACGAGATTCGGGAGTGGAAGATCTCAAAACGTATCTAGAAAATAACCCTTGCTTGGTTCAAACTCTCGCGGAAAAGGTGGCTTTAGGTGAAGTTAATGAGGTCACTCTGGTGCTTTTTGATGCGCCGAGTAAACAGCGCTTTAAGCAAGGTATCCGCCATATACTGGGGACGAATGCGACTGAAGTATTCACGGGGCTTTTATGTGCCATCTGGAATGGAGACAAACTATTTCGATCTGAAATTTCATTCTTTACGCTTAAGGGCGTAGCTATCCATACCATCGTTTCATTCAATTTACCCCACAATGAAGATGACTATAAAAATGTCCCCGTAAGTATTTTTGATATCACCAAGCAGAAACAAGTAGAGAAACAGCTTTTATATCAAGCAAATTATGATGAATTAACCGGCTTGGCCAACAGAAAGTGTTTTACCGAATGTCTGTCTAGCACAATTAGTACTGCCGAAATGAAGCAGCGTCCGGTGGCGGTCTTGTTGATTGATTTGGACCGTTTTAAAACGGTAAATGAAACGCTGGGTCATTCTCTTGGTGATCGATTATTGTGTGAAGTTTCGACGCGCATAAAACATTTATTAAAACCATCTGATGTGCTGGCGAGATTAGGTGGTGATGAGTTTATCATTATGTTATCTGAGCATAATAAGTTAACGGAAGTTAAATATGTGGTGATGGACATGCTGGATTCATTATCGCAACCTTATGTTATTAGTGAACATGATGCCTTTATTTCAGCGAGTATTGGTATCAGTGTATTCCCACAAGACGGGGTGACGGCTGAGACCCTTTTACAAAGGGCAGATAGTGCGATGTATCTGGCTAAAGATAAGGGCCGAAATAACTTTCAATTTTTTTCTGAAGAAATTAATGCCAGTTCACAGCGTAAATTATTGCTTGAAAAAGAGCTCCGTAAAGCGATTACCAATAAGGAGTTTTCACTTAACTATCAGGCTATCTTTGATGTGCAGACTGATGACTTACAAGCAGCGCCAGAAAAAGGTCAAACTGAAAGCATTTCGAGTGTTGAGGCTTTAATTAGGTGGAATCACCCACAAAGAGGCTTTATTCCGCCACTTGAGTTTATTTCGTTAGCAGAAAATATCGGCTTGATCTTACCCATTGGAGAGTGGGTATTAAGGCAGGCTTGTTATGATGCTATGTCGTGGGCTGAGATCTGTGAAGGTCCGCCTAGCGTTTCTGTTAATTTATCCAGTGTGCAGTTTCAGCGACAAGATATGCCAGCTTTGATTAAACAAGTTTTACTTGAAACGGCTTTGCCAGCAGATAGATTGGTCTTGGAAATCACGGAAGGCTTACTGCTTGCTGATGACGATTTAACCTTAAACCAGCTACAGACGATTCAATCTATGGGTATAAAACTCTCTATTGACGACTTTGGAACGGGTTACTCATCATTGAGTTATCTTAAAAAATTCCCGGTGAGTACACTAAAAATTGATCGCTCTTTTATTATGAATTTACCCAATAATTCAGAAGAGGTTGGGCTCGTAAACGCGATGCTCTTGATGGCAAACAGTTTGAATTTGAATGTGGTGGCGGAAGGGGTTGAGACAGAAGCTCAGGCAACTTTTCTAAAACAACATGGCTGTCAATATATTCAAGGTTATCTTTATAGTAAGCCTTTATCTAAAAGTGAATTCATTGAGTTTTTGAAAAAAAATGTGGAAAAAGGGCAGGCTAGGCGCAAAGCTTAAGTGGATTTAAAATTATTCTTTTTGACGGCCAACATAAGTTTAAAACCTTAGATTAATTTAAAACGCTAGGCGATTATCCTTATTTACCCACTTATGCAACATAGCTTCTATTTGCTCACCTTCAACAGGTTTACTTAAATAGTCGTCCATACCAGATGCTAAGCATTTCTCTTCATCACCTTTCATTGCGTTGGCTGTCATAGCGATAATAGGCACACTTTTAGATAGCTCACCTGCTTCTCCCTTTCTAATCGCTTGTGAGGCTTCGTAGCCATCCATTTCAGGCATGAAACAGTCCATCAGCACAACGTCATAGGGGTGTTTTTCAGATGATTGTAACAACATATCAACGGCCTCTAGTCCATTGCCGGCAATGTCACAGCTTAAGTCTAGGGCTTCCAGTATGCCTTGTACCACGAGTTGGTTGATGAAGACATCTTCTACAAGCAGTATACGGGTATCTGTTGGAAGCGAAGTGGGCAGGTTTTCAGTATCGCCCGTTTCATCTGTGATTTGACTTACCACATTCTCAATGATTGTTTTTGGGTGAGCTGCTTGTTGTTGGTCTGCTGTTAAGTCCGTATTGAGGTTGGCATTAAGTGCTAGTTTAAGTGCATCTCGAAGGCCATGTGAAGTAATGGGCTTGAACAGTCTTGTACAGAAGCCATTGTCTATATATGAGGCTGTTTCTTTTTGGTTGGCTATGGGGGCCATTATGATAAGTCGGCTTGCATTGAAAGCGCTTAATTCACGAATATGTTTTGTTAAATCGAGTCCATTCATGTTTTGCATCGTTAGGTCAATTAATATGACTTGAAAGAAAGTTTGACCTTCATCTTTATTGCGATGCAGTAATTCCAGTGCTTTTTCTCCAGACGTTACTTCAGATACATCTGCTGACCATAACTCAAGCCGTGCTTTGATCATGGATAAACTGGCAAGATTATCATCGACAATTAGAATGCGGGTATCTGTAAGATCGAGCGAGGGAAGGTTGACCAGTGGAAGTTCGCTAGTATGGTCTTTATTAGAGACTTTAGTAGCGGGCGATGCCAAAGCAAAAGAACATTTAAAGCTGCTTCCTTGTCCTTCTATGCTACTTGCCCGAATATCTCCTCCCATCAGTTGGCACAGATTCTTCGCTATTGTTAAACCTAAACCTGTTCCGCCGTATTTTCGCGTGGTTGATGCATCCACCTGAGTAAATGATTCAAAGATAGATTTTAATTTTTCGGCCTTAACTCCGATACCCGAATCTCTGACTTCACAAAGTAAATCTAGAGTATCATCAAAACCTTCATATAATGCAGCTGTGATGACCACCTCGCCTTTTTGAGTGAACTTAATCGCGTTAGATACCAGATTAGTGAGGACTTGGCGAATGCGGCCTGAATCACCTTTGACCATAGCTTGTTTTATTGCTGTGGTATCGAGTATTAATTCGACACCTTTATCAAGTGCTTGTTTTCCTAATGTCTCGGTTAAATCTTCGAGCATACTGGGTAAGTTAAAATCCAGTAGCTCTAAGTCTAACTTACCTGATTCGAATTTAGAAAAGTCCAGAATGTCATTGATTAAAGTCAGTAATGACTCTGCACTGGATTTTGCGAGTGTTACCTTGTGTCTCTGATCAGAGTCTAAATCGGTATTGAGTAGTAAGCCAAGCATACCTAATACCCCATTCATAGGGGTGCGAATCTCATGACTCATACTCGCTAAGAACTCTGATTTAACTTTCAATGCATTTTCTGCAATACGTTTTTCTTCTTCTAAGGCAAATGACTTAAATTCTAGTGTATTTGCATATTCAGCCAATTTATTCTCAGCTTCTTTTGATTCTGTCATATTTTCAATGCAAACAAAGAAACCTTGAATTTCTCCTTGGGCATTTTGGTCGGGTAAATAACTCGCTTGAACAAAACGTGTGCCACCATTTAGATAAGGGATCTCAGATTCGAAAATAGCTTTTTTACCCGACAAAGCTTGCTCGATGTAGGGCTCGATAATTTTATATGCCGCTTCGCCCACAATGTCAGGAAGATAATGGCCCACAAAATTATCTGTAGAAATGCGAAACCATGTTTCATAGTTTTTATTGACAAAACGGTAGTATTTTTCTGCATCCACATAGGCGAGTAATACTGGAACAGAGTTAGTAATGCCATCGATGTAGCGTCGTGTTTCATTAAGTTCACGGTCATGCTCGGCCTTTGTGATAACCAGTGTGTTGTAACTGTTTACTAGTAGATCAAGTTCGTCATAACTATGATGTTTTGAGTTTAAAGGTTCTATTAACCCATCTTCTTGCTGAATGGTATTGATGATCTTTTTCAAGGGCGTAAATAAGATCTTTCGCTGAACAAGATAAACCGTCATTAGCATGATTAAAATACCCACTCCAAACAGCAATGAAATCTGTATCAAGTCAGTGGATGCTTTTTTGATGGCTGCCGAGTGATTGTATTTTATGAAAATATGATAAGGGCGTACGCGATTTATTTCTGGGTTGACCAAGCTTATCTGGCTTAGATGATAGGAGGTGTTTTCATGAATATAGCTATCTGAAGATAGTTGGTTATTTAGTATCTTTGTATAGGTTTGATAGTCTTGTGTCGTTAGCCCCTGCTTGAGTGTCAAACCAATATTGGCATATTGATTATCCGCGATAATACGATTTACCGAATTTTCAATGATCAATAGACGAAGTATGTTGTTACGTGCAGCCAATGAGCTCACGACGCGACGTAGGTTTCCGGGTGCGGCATCGGCTTCAACGGCAATGGCTAAAGTGTCGGAAATGTTTTCTGCAATTGCTTGAGACTGTTGGTCTATGGTTTTATCCGTTTGATAAATAAAAACCAAAGACAAAGCGAGTAGCAGCAATAAGCCTACGCTTATGATTGGTAAGATCAGTTTAAAGGGTAAAGATGATCTTAATGTATGAATTAGAGTCATGTTTCTTATCAAATAGATATATGGATATTGGTGTTCAGAAGGTATCAGCTGTCAAATTTCACCTTGATGAATCAGTTGAGGAAATTGATCACAATTTGTCTTAATAGATTCAACGTGTACCAGTGTTTTACAGACATTAATTACCGCGTCCTGAAGCGCATTTTGTTTACTGAATAAGGCTTGTTGAGCCTTATTATCCAAAATATGAAGGTCAGATAAGACTTCTTTGAATTCCAGTGCAGAAATGCCTTCTCTTTTTGACATTATGTTGAGCGCATCTTCCGGGAATTCTTGGAAATAGTCTAAAGCCATTTGCCAAACCAGATGAAGTTTAGGCACAAAACCAGGGTTTTGTTTTAATGCTTCTTTGGACACTGAAATAGTATCAATAATCTCATTGGGTATTTCTGCGCTACTAAAAATTTGATGATACTTATCATGTTTTAATATATTGATTGATACTGGAGGGTAGCTGATAAATGCATCAATACTGCCATTTAATAAAGCTTGCTCACCACGCATTTGTTCAATATTAACGACATTAACATCGCTGAGTTTAAGTCCATGACTTGAGAGTGCTCTTTGTAGTATATAAATACCGAGAGAAGAAACTTCGCAGCCCACCGTTTTGCCTTTTAGTTCTTGGATACTGTTAATCTCTTTATCTGCGATAAGTACATCTCCGCCATTAGAAAAATCAGGTACTAATACAATTTCTAAGGGTTTGCCTCCGAACAATTCTGCTTGAACAGCTTCAATAACTGTACTGGCTAAACCATCGGCATAGCCATTTACATAAGAGCGTTGAGCATCTGAAAGGGAGTCGAGTTGAATTAATTTGGCATTGAATTGCACTTCTTCGAAGAAGCCTTTTTGTTCTGCCAGGTAAAGAAATTCATATCCTGGCCAAGGGTTAATTGCAATTTCGACCGGAGAAACCGTAGGCTTGCTGCACCCGTACAAGGATAAGATAATGAAAAGAAAAAAAGTAAAACCGTTTTTCATCTATATATCCTGTTCTTTGTGAAATGTACGTTAGGTAAAATAACAAGCGAGCTGTAAGAGCTCGTACGCATGAATCGTACAATTAAAAATAGCACACTATTCTTGTTTGTGAGAGCTGCTGTATTGAAATAAGAACTATTTGCAACAAATTCACATTTGAAAAACAACCTCAGTTGGTTTAAACATCACCATAAAGCGAGGTAGTAATCTTCTGAGTCCAAAGTATAGCTGCTCAGGCGAGGCTTGATGACATTATAATAATTATCGTTAGACGCGGTTCAATATGTCTTATGCAGGGCTTATATTGCTCTATACTTTATCTGTCGGTAGTTTTTATTCTGAGAAAAAAATGAACTCAGCAAACTTAGCTAAACTTCTTTCAGGGCAACAACTATTAGTTGAGAAAATCTCTTCCCGCTTACCCTTGAAAGAATGTTTAGTTTCTATTTGTGAGCTAATAGAAGCGTGCATTGACTCTCCTTTTGCCAAGAGCTCCATTTTACTATTGGATGGCGAACAACTTCGTCATGGGGCTGCACCTCGACTGCCTGCTGCTTATTGTGAAGCCATCGATGGTGTTCAAATAGGGCCGGGAGTCGGTTCTTGTGGCACGGCAGCATTCTCAAAAAAACGTATTATTGTATCGGATATTGCAAGTGATCCGTTTTGGGCAAACTTTAAAGAAATTGCTTTAGCGCATGAACTGCGAGCTTGTTGGTCGACGCCGATATTATCATCCAAAAAAGAAGTGTTGGGGACCTTTGCTATATATTATTCAAAAGTCAAAGAGCCTTCGGTATCTCATCTTGAGCTTATAGATCACTTTACTCACTTATCTAGTCTGGCCATTGAACGGGAGCACTCTGAGATCAGAGCATCCGCTTTAAGTGCTCAATTGCTTGCTAGTAATGAGAAGCTTAAAGCCTTTACGTCTGTTATACCCGACCTGGGATTAGTGTTTAATCAAAAAGGTGATTATGTCGATGTTTATGGTTCGGATTTACGGTTATTGAATAAACTCGATGAGAGCATTGTAGGCAAAAATGTAAAACAAATGCTTGCTCCAGAGTTATCTGAGCGGGTATTCGATACAATTAATAGAACGCTTGAGAGTAATGAACTGCAACTGATTGAATATCAGATTCAAGGCGGAACTTATGAGGCACGTGTATCTGCATTGAACCATTATTTGCCAGAGGAACCTGATAAAAAACATGTGTTATGGATGGTGAGGGATATCACTGAACGTAAACAGTCTGATAAGCAAATTGAGAACCTGGCTTTTTATGATCCATTGACAAACCTGCCAAACCGTAGACTTTTTCAAGACCGGCTGGAATGCTACGTTGAAAAGATCAAGCGCCTAAATGAGGTGGGTGCGCTGTTGTTTTTCGACTTGGATAACTTCAAGCGGATAAATGATTCTTTAGGGCACGCTATTGGTGACCAGTTGCTTTTAAAAGTAGCGTCAAGTTTACAGCCTTTGCTAAGGGCGAGTGATACTTTTGCCCGCTTAGGCGGTGATGAGTTTGTGGTCTTGTTAGACTCATCTGAAGCGGATCAAAATGTTGTGATGGATGAAGCTAGCCATGTTGCACAAAGATTATTGGAGGCGCTATCTAATAGCTATGTATTAAATAAGTCGAGTTATGTCATTAGAGCCAGTATTGGGATTTGTTTGATAAACGATGCTGATATTACTCCGGATGATATTCTTAAGCGCGCTGACTCAGCTATGTACCAATCAAAAAAAAGGGGAGGAGGACAGTTTTCATTTTTTGATCCTGAGTTACAAAGGGTTGCTGACTTGCATTTGCAAATTGAGAGAGATATTGAGCATGCTATTGAAAGGCAGGAATTTACAGCCTACTTTCAGCCTCAATTTGGTCAGGATGGTTTATTGTGTGGGGCTGAGGCCTTAATTCGCTGGATACATCCTCATAAAGGCATGATCTCACCTAATGACTTTATTTCAATTGCCGAACAGTCAAGGGTGATTCATCGTTTACAGGATATTATCTTAAGAAAATCATGTGACCTTGTTAATCAACTTCATGAACTAGATATTTGTCCAGAAGGGTTTACGGTTGCTATCAATATTAGTGCGTGTCAGTTCGATACGAATTTGGAAGAAAGTTTATGTAGAGTATTAAAGGAATATGATTTATCGCCTAAGTATTTCAAACTTGAAATTACAGAGAGCCTGTTAATGGAGAATGTTGATAGGGTCATTGAAAAGATTAAGATTTTAAAAAATAAAGGCTTCCGTTTTTCTATAGATGATTTTGGTACAGGTTATTCTTCTCTTTCCTATCTACATTCGTTTCCGATAGATGAGCTAAAGATTGATAAAAGTTTTGTTGATCAAATCGCTCAAAATGGCAGTGCAATCATTGATGCGATTGTGTCATTGTCTGAAAATTTTGGTTTTAAAGTGGTTGCGGAGGGCGTTGAAGAACAATTTCAGCTAGAAGTTTTGAAACAAAAAAAAGTTGATTTCTTTCAAGGCTTCTTTTTTGCCAGACCAATGCCAATAGATGAATTTATAGACTGTATTAAATT
>Ga0209290_1000777_pt1 | contig 19738 bp, 18 predicted proteins | sample EN1Hudsemesocosm_2_FD_184632 | JGI IMG/M metagenome (GOLD analysis project Ga0209290, IMG submission 184632) | Methane-oxidizing microbial communities from mesocosms in the Hudson Canyon - EN10B Hudson Canyon (SPAdes) (version 2) | ecosystem: Environmental > Aquatic > Marine > Cold seeps... | reverse complement strand
ATGTCTTTTATGTCTTCAAGTTCAGTAAAGCTAAATGAGGTTGTTACGTTGAGCTTTTTTATATACAAGCTGCGCTCTAAAGCAAGCTGACCAACACTAAAGTTTAGTGTGTGCGCCAGATAGCCTTCTTGCAAGAAGCTTTATCTATTTATTAGATCGAACTTCATAACTATGGGTGATATTAACGCCACCTTTCTCCAGCATGATCGATGCAGAGCAGTATTTCTCTGCAGATAGTGAGACTGCGCGCTTAACCAAGCTGTCTTTTAGGTTTTCACCTGTGACAATAAAATGAATGCGTATATTTGTGAAAACACTAGGTACTTCATCTGCACGATCCGCTTCAATCTCAGCATAACAGTCGCTGACGTTCTGGCGTGATTTTTGAAGGATGCTCATGACATCAAACGACGTGCAGCCACCTAAACCCATTAGTAGCATTTCCATTGGGCGAGGGCCCTGATTTTTACCTCCATGATCTGGTGGGCCGTCCATAACGGTCTCATGGCCGGAGCCTGAATGACCAACAAATTTTGCATCGCCACCCCAGTTTATTGCTACTTTCATTTCGTTTCCTTTCTGATCATTATTAAACGGCTGATTAGATTTGAGAGCCTGTTTACAAAATATTTTGGCAGGTTAACATAAATACCTATTTAATTATCCATGTAGAATTGAATTTTTGATCTATACTTTTTGAAAGATCAATGAGTTACTTCCAGCATTTTGTAGAAAAATGCATTAAAACAGGTTCATGTATAAAAAAACTTGATCTTGTCTTGTTCTTGAATAGAAATGTAGTAGGCTAGTCGCAGGTTTGTGGGGTTGATCCTTCATGCCTAGCTAAAATACCTAACTACAGGAAGTAACGCTTTACGATAAGTAAGCAAATAAAAAGGTAAATAGAATGTCCACGATTTTAAAACCGATAGAAAGTAAAACCAAACACTTAGATTACTTTCTATCGCAATGCCACCGTAGAAAATACCCTAGTAAAAGCACCATCATCTATGCGGGTGATAAGAGTGACTCGTTGTTTTATATCATTAAAGGTTCTGTCACGGTCATTATTGAAGACGATGACGGGCGCGAAATGATCATGGCTTACCTTAATACCGGCGATTTCTTTGGTGAGATGGGCCTTTTTGATAACATGGACTCTCGAAGTGCGTGGGTCAAAGCCAAAACTGAGTGCGAAGTAGCTGAAATTAGTTATTCCAAATTTCGGGAAATTTCTACGCAAGACCCTCGAATCCTTTATTTTATTGGCGAGCAAATGGCAAGCCGCTTACGACAGACGACACGAAAAGTGGGCGATCTAGCCTTTCTTGATGTCACCGGTCGAGTTGCAAGAACTTTACTTGATTTGTGTAAAGAACCCGATGCCATGACTCATCCAGATGGTATGCAGATTAAAATTACCCGCCAGGAGATTGGACGAATCGTTGGCTGTTCACGTGAAATGGTCGGTCGAGTCCTTAAAACGTTAGAAGAGCAAGGGTTAGTTCAAGTAAAAGGCAAAACGATGGTGGTCTACGGAACGCGTTAAGTAGTTTCAGTTGATTTAGTTATAAATTTAAAGCAGGCACCAGCCTGCTTTTTTTATATTATTTTTTTGGGATTTTTAGTGAAACCCTCAAGCCCTGAGGTGATACATTTTCTAATACTACCTCGCCATCATGTTGTTGGATGATTTTGTCCATAATTGCTAGTCCCAAACCATAACCGCCATGCTTCTTAGTTCTACTTTTATCTACTTTGTAGAACGCGCTTAAAATATGTTCTAGATCCTGGTCTGGAATACCGGGTCCTTGGTCTTGTAAATCAAACTGGACATGCTTGCCTTTGATAAATGCTTTAATCGAGATAGTGCTATTCTCGGGGCTATAGTTAATAGCATTAACGAGTAAGTTATCTAGAGCGCGAGTAAGCAGTACTGAGTCTCCAAAAATCTGCAAGGGACCTTGAATCGATACTTTGACTATTATATTTTTATTTTGGGTCGCTAATTCTGCGGCGCTAACAACTGAGTTAATAATGCTTTCTAAATCCACTAATTCGAAAGTTATTTGTTGGTTGTCTTCAAGCTGCATTAAGGTCAAAAGGTTATTCACTAGCTCTTCAATTACTTGATTCTGCTGCTCTATTTTATTTAGAAGAGCAGTGGGGTCTGTCGTGTCCTTGGCTAATTCAATTGCTAGCATTTGGCGTGTGAGAGGGGTACGTATATCATGTGAAATATCGCGAAAAAGCTGCCGTTGGCCTGAGAGTAGTGATTCAATTTTTGACGTCATGTTGTCAAAAGCTAGGCCTAACTGACCTAGTTCGTCCTTTCGTTTTCCTATCAATGGGCTGACTCTGATATTTACTTGTCCCTCAGCGACTTGTGCACTCGCTTTTCGCAAAATATTAACGGGTTTCGCGACTGAGCGCGCAAGCCACCATGAGCCAATAAAAATAATTATAAATGACACAGTGAGACGGTAAGCATGGAGAGATCTAACGCTGAATTTTGACCGCAAATAAGGCGACGGCAGTATGCGCAATATATAGGCTTTTCCTGAGCTGGCGACAATATGCTGGTCTGCTGGTTTTAGAACGTGTTCATCTAAGCCAATAGCTCTTTGTTTTAGTGGGTATGACTCTTTATGTTTGGCAGAGTCTTTGAGTTCGTCATAGTCTCTATGCTTGTCAGGGTTATAGTGATTCTGTATAAACTGACGTTGTTTTTGGGCAGGTTGAACAAGAATATTTTGGTTTTTATCAAGCAATACAGCTCGAATGCCTTCACGTTTTAATAGTTTTCGATACCAACTCTTAAGTGATTTTTTTCCGTTGCTTTCATATACATCTACAGCCGCTATGGTGAGGTCTCGCATTTTTTCTCTTAAGCTGTCTATCTTGTATTCAGTCAGCACTATCTCTTTCGTGATAAAAATGTTCGCTAAAATCGTGCAGCTCGTAGTGATCCAGAAAATCAGCATAATTTATCCAGATAAGCCTATTTTTAATAAACGATGATTTTCTGGTCATGGTTTAGGCTCACCACTTCTTAGCTGGTACATGTAACCGGCACCGCGAATGGTTTTAATTGAATTGTCAGTTATTTTTTTCGTAGATTACTGACGTGCATATCAATTGCTCTGTCATATAAGCTTAACTTTCGTCCTAAAGACTGTTCTGTTAAATCTGATTTGGAAATAATTTCATTAGGGTGAGCGATGAGAGTGTGTAGTATATTAAATTCAGTTGAGGTGAGTTCTTGTAATCGATGTTTGATAAATACTTCACGGCTTTTGGTTTTAAGTACGATGCCGTTTATTTCAATAATAGCTTGCTCAGTCGATGAGTTATGCGTATCAATTTGAACCCTGCGTAACAATGCTTTGATGCGGACGATTAATTCTCGAGGGTTGAATGGTTTCGGAAGGTAATCATCAACACCCATTTCTAGACCAATAATTCGGTCCAAATCATCCCCTTTTGCAGTGAGCATTAGGATTGGATTGCTTACTTTACCTCGAATATCTTTGAGTATTTCAAGCCCGTCTTTATTGGGTAGCATGATATCTAAAATGATCGCGTCTCACCTTCCAGGCCATCTAAAACAGGTGTGACCTTGAAACCGTCACGCTCTAACAGCGCGACTAAGAGTTCGCTGGTTTCAGTGTCATCTTCGATAAGTAAAATGTGTTTTGTCATAAGTTTAGTTTTAGTCTCGCACCTTATCTGCATCTGCTATATCAGAGTTATGTCCTTATCTTATGGGCTTTATATTAGCATAGGCTATTTAAGTTCTATCTCTTTTTTACATAGACTTTACGTTTGCTAAACCCTGCTTTACACCCGCGTGAATAGAATACTTGTGAGTCGTTTATATTGAGCGATGATTGCTATAAACCCGTAAGATGCTAATCATAATGAACAAGTAAATCAGCAGGCAGACTTAGCAGCATAAAGAGTGAAGCAAAAAATTGTTGATCTTGCAGAGCTACGTAAAGAAATATGTAGCATTTTAAGTGAGGAGCAAAAACAAGAATTGGATGAATTAATTGAACGAAAAATGAGACGTATGGAAAAAAGAATGAGCCAACGAGATTGAACGGGATTAGGTGTTGTTTGTAGAGTATAAACGAAGCAGAGGTGCGCAAATTTTAAAAGTATTAGTTTTAAGACAAGTCACTTCTGCGGACACTCAATTGCTATTTTATAAACATGTTAAATCTTCCCAAAATAGCTTAAGCTTTTGCCGAGGGACGTGATGATATTTCGTTATACCAGCGCTGAAGGTATAGTTGCTCTTCACCAATGTCGATTCGATTTACCCGGTTAAAGTCTATGGTGCAAAGTGCTGTAATGTCGGCAATGCTGAATTTATCACCTGCAATATACCGGCTATTTTCAAGGTGCTTATTAAGCATATGCATGAATTTTTGGATTTGTGTTCTGCACTCTTCACCCCATTCCTTAATCGGGTTCATTCTATCCTTGAAGTAACCACTCGTGTGCTGAAAACACATACCTGTTGGAAGGAAAAAGAAAAACTCAATTCGACGTTGCCACATTTCAATGTTTGCTTTTTCAATAGGAGTTTCGCCCATTAGTGGATTTTTGGGGTGAGATTCTTCGAAATAACGACAAATGGCTACGGTTTCACTGATGCATTGGCCGTCATCAAGCTCTAAAACGGGTACTTTAGCAAAAGGGTTTTTTTGCTTGAATTCAGCTGTAAGGTTTTCACCGTTTTGTAAATCTAGCTCTATAAATTCAACACCTTCTATAGCCTTCTCGGCTAAAAATATACGAACGCGTCTAGGGTTGGGGGCAATTTTCATTTCATATATTTTCATGTGTACTCTCAATAAAATATCATCCTTGAATGATCGGTTTGACTTATATTACTCAGAATAATGCTGTGTCTGAAATAGTGATAAATATGCTTGGTGATATTAAACGATGCTTAGAAAAGACAATAAGCGATGCTATAAATAATAGCGATATGATTCTATAAAAATATGCATCAGATGTACTGGCAGGCTTTATTTTGAGTCAGGTTCAAGGCTAAATTATCTTACGTAAGCTCATCATGATACAAGAAAGACCAAGCCACAGCGCTCATTGTTAAGAGCGAATGTTGTCGCATCGTTAGCTGCTAGTCAGCCGTTGTATAAGTTTGACTTCTTATCTGAAAGTTTGAAAGAAATAGCTGGCCTACATCGGGGCGGTTATCGTCGTTGCCTTTCAGACTCTCAAATCTAAACTGATCAATAAGAACATCAGTTTGCATGCTGATTGAGTTGTTGCTTATTGGGGTCATCTTATGGCTTATATTACCTTCCTTATAAAGTACCTCGCTTGTTGTTGATGTCGACTGAAAACTAGACTCATTAATAACTTCTTCTGCGTCGTGAATAGCTTGATCATAGGCTGTTTCATCTGTGTGAAAGACGGCAAGGGTATTAACGCTTTTACTGCTGTTTTCTTCTATTGTTCGAATTTCATTTTTGGCAAAATCTGTTGTTGCTTCGCTTTCCTGGTAGCTGTTGGTTGATAGTGATGTGGATGATATTTGCTTATCTTTTTCGTCTATATCAGTGCTTAGGCCGGCTGCTGGTGTACCATAAATACTTAAGATATTATTTCCGGCTAAAGCGGAGACACCGCCTAGATCTGATTCATCCATTAGTTCTAAATTCGATTTGCTCATCGTTTCTAAGTTTGACTTGATTATCGGCTCTACAGATAAAACATTCATGCTAAAAAAAACTGTACCCAGTATGCTGACTATCAGCATAAAGGTTTGCTTTGATGATTGATGTTTCATGAGTAAATCCAGTGTTTAACTAATAAAATGATGTGTGCGGGTTAGCTTGATCGATAATCATACAGTGTTTAGAGAACACGTGCACGCTTAAAACATGAATATTTGTCATGTTTTAAGCGTGTGTTAATTCTACATCATGACAAATTAGCCATTTATCTAACTAAGTCAGCTAATAGGGTCTAAACTGAAAGTCTGAGCAGGATAGTAACTGAATAAAATAAGAATGAAATTTCCCAAAGGAGATCCGCATGCTGGATGATTCAGATCCGATAGAAACATCTGAATGGCTTGAAGCAATCACATCTGTTATCGAGAATGAAGGCGTCGAGCGCGCTAAGTATATTTTGTCACGTTTGTCAGAAAAAGCACGGAAGTTAGGGAGCGACCTACCCTATTCGGTAACAACACCTTACTGTAATACTATCCCTAATGACCAACAAGCAACAATGCCGGGTGACTTGTTTATGGAGCGCAGAATTCGCTCCTTGATTCGGTGGAATGCCTTGGCCATGGTATTGCGTGCAAATAAGCGTCCTGGTGAGCTTGGCGGTCATATTTCTTCTTTTTCTTCGAGTGCTACTTTATATGATGTCGGCTTTAATTATTTTTTCCATGCAGGAAATGATAAACGAGAGGCCGACCTGGTTTATATTCAGGGGCATACATCACCAGGTATTTATGCGCGTTCATTTATTGAAGGTAGGTTGACAAAAGAGCAGATGGACAGCTATCGCAACGAAGTGGATGGGGGCGGGCTGCCGTCTTATCCGCATCCCTGGTTAATGCCAGATTATTGGCAATTCCCAACTGTTTCGATGGGGCTGGGTCCTTTACAAGCAATTTATCAAGCGCACGTTATGAAATACCTCCATAGCAGGGAGTTAACAGATAAAAGTAACCGTAAAGTTTGGTGCTTTGTGGGAGATGGCGAAACTGATGAGCCTGAAACATTAGGGTCGATCTCGCTAGCCGGGCGGGAAAAGTTAGATAACCTTATTTTTGTGGTGAATTGCAATCTTCAACGTTTAGATGGACCTGTCCGTGGGAATGGGAAAATCATTCAAGAATTAGAAGGCGTCTTCAGAGGGGCCGGTTGGAATGTTATTAAAGTTGTGTGGGGACGAATGTGGGACCCGCTTTTTGATAAGGATAAAGAGGGCTTCATGCAGCGCGCAATGGATGAGGTTGTTGATGGTGAAATGCAAAACTTTAAGTCAAATGGCAGTGCTTATACTCGGAAGCACTTTTTTGGCCTGTATCCTGAGTTGGCAAAGATAGCAGAAGATTTGAGTGATCAGGATATTGAACACTTGAACCGGGGAGGGCATGACCCATATAAGGTTTATGCGGCTTACCAGAAGGCAGTTAACCATAAAGGGCAGCCTACCGTTATTCTTGCACAGACTATTAAAGGCTATGGCTTTGGTAAAGCGGGAGAAGCAACCAATGCGACGCATTCATTAAAAAAACTAGATGTGGATACGCTCAAAGCTTTCAGGGATAGATTTGGTGTGCCTGTGAGTAATGACGATATAGAGTCGGTGCCTTATTTCCAGCCTTCGGCAGATAGCCCTGAAGCAGTTTATATGAAGAAACGCCGAGAAGAGTTGGGTGGTTTTTTTCCTAAGCGTCGTCAACGGTGTCAGCCTTTGGTGACTCCGAACTTGAATGTGTTTGATGTTCAGCTTAAAGGTTCAGGAGATCGCGAAATATCTACGACCATGGTCTTTGTCAGAATGTTATCTACCTTAACTAAAGATAAGCGAATCGGAAAACGCATTGTGCCGATTGTGCCGGATGAAGCGAGAACTTTTGGTATGGAGGGTATGTTCCGGCAGCTTGGGATCTATACCTCTGAAGGCCAAAAATATGTGCCTAATGATCGCGATCAGGTGATGTATTATCGTGAAGATCAAAGTGGCCAGATTCTTGAAGAAGGGATTAACGAGGCTGGAGCAATGGCTGCATGGATGGCCTGTGCGACATCTTATAGTACCAATGATTACCCCTTGATTCCTTTCTATGTTTATTACTCAATGTTTGGGTTTCAGCGTATTGGGGATTTGGCTTGGGCGGCTGGTGATATGCGTTCGCGGGGTTTTCTGGTTGGTGGCACTGCCGGTAGAACAACGTTAAATGGTGAAGGTTTACAGCATCAGGACGGTCATAGTCATATTTTGGCGGGTACGATACCGAACTGCATAGCCTATGACCCTGCCTATGGGTGTGAATTGGCGGTTATTATTCAGCATGGTCTGAAAAGGATGTATCAGGATAACGAAGATTGTTATTACTACCTGACTATAATGAATGAAAATTATAAACAGCCTGCCTTGATATCAAGCTCAGAGGACGGAATCTTGAAAGGGATGTACCTTTTTGAGAGTCTGAAGCCTAAAAGCAAAACTAAGAAAATGTCTAAGTCTGCATTAACGGTTCAGTTAATGGGCAGTGGCGCAATTTTAAATGAAGTAAGAGCAGCAGCAAGTATTTTATTGGAAGACTATTCCATCGCGAGTGATACCTGGAGTGTGACCAGCTTTAATGAACTGGCAAGAGACGGTCAAAAGATTGTTCGCTGGAATATGCTTAACCCGGATAAAAAACCAAAAACTACGTATGTTGAGCAATGCCTGGAGGGGCATGAAGGTCCGGCAGTAGCCTCTACTGATTATATTCGTTTATATGGTGAGCAAATACGCGCTTATATGCCGGGTAGTTATACCGTTTTGGGGACCGATGGCTTTGGTCGAAGTGATACAAGAGAGAAGCTGCGACAATTTTTCGAAATCGATCGGTATTATATTGTTGTAGCCGCATTAAGTGCTTTATCAAAACTTGACTTAATGGACTCTAAAACAGTTCTTGATGCAATGCGTCGATATGACATTGATCGAAATTGTTTAAGTGCAATGCAACGCTAATATAAAGGAGCAATGAATGAAATCATTAGAGGTCACTGTTCCAAATACAGGTGTTGAAGGTCAACTTGAAGTGATTGAGGTTTGTGTCAAGGTCGGTGAGGTGCTTGACGTTGATGATGCGGTGATTGTTCTTGAATCCGATAAGGCAACGGTAGAAGTCCCAAGCCCAGCAGCAGGGAAAGTATTAGAAGTAAAGGTTAATCTAGGTGATAAGGTTGCTGATGGTGATATTATTATTATGCTTGAGTCAGCGATTGATGCTGATGCAGGCAATGCCTCTGTGTCCGATGAGTCTGAAAATGGTGATTCAGCTGTTTTTGATGAGGAGGCCGCAATACAGCATGAGAAGGGGGTATCTGAAAAGCACATACCTGAAGGTGGTGAACTTAAAGACGGCGCACTTAAAGGACTTGAGCTTGGAAGTGCTGCGGCTGATAAATCTGATGTGCAAACGATAGGTGTTAATGTCGATAGACAGAGAGGTGCAAAAGTGCATGCTGGGCCAGCTGTTAGAAAGTTGGCTAGAGAGCTTGGAGCAGATTTGATGCGAGTAGTCGCTACTGGTCCAAGGCAGCGGATTTTGAAAGAAGATCTAGATAGCTATATAAAAGTGCAGGTAGAAGTTGCTCAAAGCGGTAGTGCTAGCTCAGCGCTCGGTGGAGTTCCTAAAATAGATTTGCCCGATTTCTCGAAATTCGGAAGTATTAATACGCAAGCAATGAATAAAATTCAGCGTATTACAGCTGAGAACATGCAAGCGAGTTGGTTAACTGTTCCGCACGTTACACAGTTTGATGAAGTTGACATTACAGAAATGGAAGCGTTTAGAAAGGGGAAAAAGTCGCTTGCTGAAAAGAAAGGGCTGAAATTAACGCCGATGCCATTTCTATTAAAAGCATGCGCTTATGCCATTCAGAGTTTGCCTCAATTTAACGTTTCGCTTGATATGCAGCAGCACCAGATTATTCAGAAACATTATATTCATATTGGTGTTGCTGTAGATACACCGAATGGTTTGGTGGTGCCTGTGATACGAGATGTTGATCAGAAAAGTTTATGGCAATTGGCAGAGGAGTGCCAGCAATTAGCAGGCCGTGCGCGCGACAAAAAACTATTGCCCTCAGAAATGCAGGGAGGCTGTTTTACTATCTCAAGCCTAGGTGGTATAGGCGGAACGTCTTTTACCCCGATAGTAAATATACCCGAGGTTGCTATTTTGGGTGTGTCGAAAGCGCAATTTAAACCCATTCTTAATGCTGAGAATGCATTTGATCCTCGTTTAATGTTGCCGCTCTCTTTATCATATGATCATCGCGCAGTGAATGGTGCTGATGCGGCACGTTTCACAACTTTGCTAGGCCGAGTTTTGAGTGACTTAAGAGAGCTGTTATTATAGGTGAAATTGTACAGAATGCATTTAGTTGTGATAACAATAATATTAAAACCAGTATTAGACTACCTAGATTATAGAGTACCCGCACACTATGGAATTTAAGACTCAGTTTATCAGTCGAGAAGATAGAAGAATTACTCGACAGTCCTTAACCGGTAAGCACGGTTTTCAGGCTAGAATAAATATTCAAGGCTCAGATCTTGAAGTCTCTTTAACCGACTTCTCAAGTTTGGGTTTTGCTATTACCTTATCTCAGGACTTTTCAGATGAACTGAGTGTTGGTGGTAGTATTCAGGTGCTTGTCAGTCCTCTGATTCATCATGAATACCTAATCAAAGGCGTGGTGATTGACAAACAAATACTAAAACAGCGGAAAATAAAAATTTCAGCGGTGATTGAGCATGAGCAGAGTAGTAAACATGATCAATACCATCCAGTGCATTTAAGTGCGGAGCAAAGCCTTAAAGGTCAGATTGTTCACCCGTTTGTGTATAAACAAAATACTTATTTTGAATTGGAAAGTTTATCTAGAAATGGCTTTTATGCGACAGGTATTCATTCCGAATTTACCTTATTTGAAGGTATGGAGGTTCAGTATAGTCTGGGCTCGGTAAACGAGCTTCAGAATGCTGTAGGGCGTGTGTCAAATGTCTCCTTGACTGAGCAAAATAAGATAAGATGTTTTATCGAAACGAGTGCGTTGCCACAAAGGGCTGAGGATGAATTATCCCAGCATTGTTTTCATTATGCACAAAAGACCCCGAGGGATATTAGTCGAGCAGGTCTGAATGCTCACCATATTCAAGAATTGGTACAGTATCGTTTTGTCGAAACTCAGGCTGAATATGAAGCTGTTTTAAAATTAAGGCGAAAGTCTTATGCCAGTCAAGGTATGTGCTCTAAAGATGATCAAATTGCTAAGTTTGCGATGCAGCAGGATGCTTATGGGCGAATTTTGATCGCTTTCCATAATGAACGCGTTATTGGAAGTGCCTTGCTTGTGTTTGGCGAGCAGGGTAAGAAACCTTTTGAACTGGACTTACTGTTACCCAAAAGCCGTTTTGCAAAATTGCCTTGCTATGAAGAGTTAATGGAAATAACCGCTATTTGTATTGAAAAGTATTATCAGGATACGGATGTGCTTCATGGTGTGTTTGAAAATATGTACCGTGAAGGTCTGTCGGCGGGTAAAAAATATGTCATGGTGGCAAGTTCTTCTGAATGGTTGATATCCTATAAACGGATGGGCTTTAAAGAGACTGGGATTGAGCTAGATCATCCTAGGAAAAAAGATGTCAACTTGAGTATCATGGTGTTAAATAAGGATACAGGTAAGACTGGTAAAGGGATGAACCCTGTACGTTGGTGGGCTGTTTGGGGGCCTGTCAGCTTGCATCTATATCAGCGTAGAATTATTGAATATACACCTTTGCAGAAAATTCGTGTGTACTGTAATAGAGGTTTATTTGAAGCTAGTCGAGGGCTTAGAGGTTTAAGGCGTTGGCTTAGATAGTTATTTTAGGGCGTGTAGGGTGTTTGCTATTTTATAGCAAGGGTATGAAAATATTCAGCCTCAAAAGTTGTGAGGCTGAATAAAGAAATTTTGGTTAAGCTTGTCTTACCTTATGCAGGCATTACGTTTTCAGCTTGTGGGCCTTTTTGTCCCGAACCTTCTGTAAATGTAACAGCTTGACCTTCTGCTAGGGTTTTGAAACCATCACCTTGTATGTTGCTGAAGTGTACGAACAAGTCTGGGCCGTTCTCGCGTTGAATAAAACCGAATCCTTTTGATTCATTGAACCATTTAACGGTTCCTGAAAGTGTATCTGACATTGTCTAACCTTTTCTATTTAATTAACTTTATGTTGAACATCTATAAAATAGCCTGCTGAGGCTTTAATTACAGATGAGGATATTTTGTTTGAATTGCGTATTTGAAATGGGCGGCATTTCCAAAAGAAATAAAACCAGCTCTTGCGAATAGACTCAAACTTCAACTGTAAGTGTAGTCAAGGATTTGAAAATCAACAAAGGACTATTTAGATATTTTTAATATATTTGACTGATTCTAGGGTTTAAGTGTGCTCGAGCGCATATAAAGAGGAAAAAGCTGAATGCTATTTATAATATTAAACGTGTGTTTCAGGTTTTAATGAAACAAAGAAAGCTTATTGAGATGTTTGAAATATACCCTATAATGCAGCCATAGTTTTAGTGTGCCGATTTTAGCGTATTAATAGTATTCAATATATAACGAGGTGAGAAGTGAAATATTTAGTAAAGGTTATTTGGTCGACAATCATGGTTATGGCAATTGTATTCTCTGTGAATGCCGCAATGGATGACCAGTCTATCCGTGATCGTCTACAACCTGTAGGTAAGGTGTGTGTTGAAGGTGATAATTGTGGTTCAGCAGTTGCAGCAGCGCCTTCTGGTCCAAGAGCCCCGGGAGATATTTACACATCTACTTGCGCGGCTTGTCATGGTTCAGGCGCTTTAAATGCACCTAAGCTTGGTGATGCAGCAGCGTGGAGTGATCGTGCTTCTAAAGGTGTAGATGCTTTAATTGCTAATGCAATCTCAGGCATTAATATGATGCCGGCTAAAGGGACATGTGCATCTTGTTCTGATGATGATCTTGCAGCAACTGTTAAATATATACTTGAGAATAGTAAGTAATTCGCTTTAGTTTGCGTCAATATAGCGAGACTAAGAGTGGCGCACTAATAAGGTATAAATAAAAAAGCCCTGATCGAAAGATCAGGGCTTTTTTTGTCGCATGTAGCAGGTATCAATGTGACACGTGCTGATGGTCAGTGTTCTATTCGTCTTTTGGCGTTCTATTCGCCTTAGATTTGTTGTCTCTAGATCTAGAATCTTTGTGTTTAGGGCCTCTAGATTTCGAATCGCCATCTCTAGGGTTGCGTTTTCTAGGTTTGCGAGCGCTATCTCCTGAAGCTGCTTCTTTTTCAGAGACAGGGCGTAGGCCCAAGAGTTTATTAGAAACTCTTGCATTTTGGAGTAGAGAAATAACGTTTTTTGGCATACCGTCTGGTAAATCTACAGTACTGAAATCATCATAAATTTCAATCTGACCGATATACTCGCTTTCGAGGTCTGCGGTATTGGCAATCGCACCAACTAGGTTGCCTGGTTTTACACCATCTTTATAGCCTACATCTACTCTGTAGCGTGTTAGCTTAACGTCCGGGTGATCTCTTAATGGGCGTGGAGTTGAGCTGCCTCTAGATGCGCTATCTCTTCTGTTGCGTGGTTTAGAGTCGCGATCTCGCGGCTCACGCTCTCTTTCTGGTTTGTTGATCTTCCTATCGCTTTTTGGGTCAAGTAAAAACGGCTTATTACCATTACTGATATGAGCAATGGCGGCAGCAATTTTTACTGGGTCGGCTTGACTTTCTTCAATAAGATTCTCAATGATTTCTTGGAAGAAGCTTATGTTGTCTAACTCCAGTCGCTCAAGAATATTTGATTTAAATTGATCAACCCTCATTTGATTGATGTCGGTAGCAGACGGAATATCCATTTTCTGAATTTTTTGGCCCGTTGCTTTCTCGATAGAGAACAGCATGCGCTTCTCGCGAGGGGCAATGAATAGAATTGCGTCTCCAGAACGACCAGCTCGACCTGTACGACCTATTCTATGAATATAGGCTTCCGTATCGTATGGCACGTCAAAGTTGATGACATGGCTGATACGCTCTACGTCTAGGCCACGTGCAACAACATCGGTGCCAACTAGAATATCTATTTGGCCTCTCTTTAAACGATCAACTGTTTTCTCTCTCGAAGCTTGAGGAATGTCACCATTCAAGGCAGCGCTTGAAAATCCTCTTGCATTTAGTTTTGAAGCAAGTTCTTCTGTTGCGATCTTGGTGCGCACAAATATGATGATGCCATCAAACTCTTCGAGTTCAAGGATGCGAGTTAATGCGTCTAATTTATTAATGCCTGTAGACATTAAGTAGCGCTGATTAATCGTTTTAGCTGTTGCCGTCTTGTCGGCAATTTTAATGATTTCAGGTTCATTTAAGTGCCTTTCAGCTACTTTTTTGATTTGATTTGGCATCGTTGCCGAAAAAAGTGCGATTTGGCGTGTGTCAGGAGTATGTTCAAGTACCCACTGAACATCATCAATAAACCCCATGCGAAGCATTTCATCTGCTTCATCTAGAACTAGTGTAGATAGTTTATCAAGGCTGAGTGTGCCGCGGCGCATATGGTCCATAACTCGGCCAGGCGTACCGACAACAATTTGGGCGCCACGCTTTAATTGGCGTAATTGATTGGTGTAGCTTGCACCGCCGTAAACCGGTAGTACGTGGAAATTTTTAATATATTTTGCATAACTTTGGCAGGCTTCCGCTACCTGAATCGCTAGTTCTCGCGTCGGCGCAAGAATCAATACCTGAGTGTGCGGGCTATTTGGGTCGATTCTAGAAAGAATAGGTAATGCAAATGCGGCTGTTTTACCTGTTCCTGTTTGAGCTTGGCCAATTATATCTTTGCCTTCTAATAATGGCGGGATTGCTTTTTCTTGAATGGGTGATGGGGTTTCATACCCTAAGTCATTCACTGCCTTTAGGACGTGCTCAGGAAGGCCTAATTGCTCGAAACGAGACTCAATGTCAGTCATATAGTGTGCCTGTAAAAAGTAAACTTGCTTGTGCCCGTATTAAAACGGTCTATGGATTCTTCCGACACACTGCAAGTACTTCTGTATGCTTGAATGCAGCATCTCTGGACACGAGGTTCTTTATAGATAAACCTTCTAGTTGTCACTGTTTCTTGTTGGTGCCTGAAAGGGGCGCAGATTATACGCAGATTTGAGATAAAAAGCTTTGTTTATTTTTTGATCGCTTCAATTGACTCGTTTGCCCATATTATCCAGGCTTCTTCACCAATTATACCTCGACGTAAAGTTAAGTATGGAAGTTGGTATTTTCCCTTCTTATCGCTGGGTAAATTGAGGAAGGTTTGTTCAACCTGTTTAAGGTAGGTCAGTGTCTTTGAATGGGATTCAAGGTGATGGTGGAGTTCTGTGATTAAGTTTTCTGTATTTGTCAGGTGGCCTCCATATAGTTTAACGAGTAGTGCGTCATTTACTTTATTGGGTTTTACGGGGCAAGAAATCCATGTCTTGAGCTCAGTTATCCCATTGTTGGTGATTTTATAGACTTTCTTATCGGGTCTATTTTCCTGTTTTTCAATTGAAAAGCTAATAAGCTTTTGCTCTGAGAGTGTTTTGAGTTGTTGGTAGATTTGTTGGTGTTTAGCGTTCCAAAAGTAACCGACACTACTATTGAACTGTTTAAGGAGGTCATAGCCACTGCTAGGTTCAGTTTCCAGTAAAACCAATATAGCGTGCTTGAGCGACATGATGAATCCTATGAGGTGTAATGACTCTTTTTGTTAGATGAAAATGTTCGTATATATGGAGGCTGTTATGCTTGTTTTAGGCTAGGTAAATGCCTCCTAGTATTTTGGGAGAACTTGCACCTGTAACCTCGCATATGTTTCCGTCTAATCCTGCTAGGGTACGGCTTGCTAGCCATGCAAATGCAGATGCCTCAACTAATTGAGGGTCTACACCTAGCGATTCGGTGGTTGCTATTGTGTGATTTGGTAATAGCGATTTGAGTCGTCGCATTAGAAAGCTGTTTCTGACACCGCCGCCGCAAAGGAAAATTTCACAAGGTTTAGTATGGGGAGGAGGAATGCTGTCGGCAATGCTTTGTGCTGTAAACTCTGTAAGCGTGTTTTGGATGTCAGCAGGTTTAACTTGTGATGTGTTTTCTGGGTACGTATTCCTTAGCCTTGTATTTAACCAGCATAGGTTAAAATATTCTCTGCCGGTGCTCTTTGGAGGTTCTTTTTGTATGAACGCATCCTGCTTAAGTGCCGATAACAGGTTTGGTAATAAGGTTCCTGATTCGCCCCATTGGCCATTTTGATCAAATGGTATTGATTTGTTTTTTTGAATCCATTGATCTAAAAGTGTGTTACCGGGGCCTATGTCATAACCTGTTACTGTTGTGAGTGGATTTAAAAGTGAGATGTTGGCTATGCCGCCGATATTAATGATTGCACGGGCGTTTAGTTTTGAAGAAAAGATCGCTTGATGAAATGCGGGTACCAGTGGCGCCCCTTGACCTCCGGCAGCAATATCCGCCATTCTAAAGTTAGCTATTGTCGTAATCTTGGTTTGGTGTGCAATGACGCTGGGGTTGCCTATCTGTAATGAAAACGGGTATTTGGCGTAAGGTTTGTGTCGAATGGTTTGTCCATGACTTCCGATTGCCTGAATATCGCTAGGGCTTAAGTTGTTTTTGTTCAGTAGGGTGTTTACTGCCTTGGCCGTGAGTAGGGCGAATTCAACATCTGCTTGACCGCTGACTTCAATCTCATTGTCATTTGGGTTGCACAGTTGTTGTAACTTGTTGCGTAGCGAAAGAGGTAAGTCTTCAGTATGTGAAGAGAGTGTGTCGATTTTATTCTCAGAAATTTCGACTAAAGCAAGGTCTAAGCCATCCATGCTGGTGCCGGACATGGCACCAATAAATAGGTGTTGTTGCATCATTAAGGGTTTGAAGCGAGTTGGTAGCTTTCGCTGAAGGTTGCAAGTTGAGCGAGATGAGCGCTAGTTTGTTGCTTGAAACTGGCGAGTTCGTTTTTAGGTATGGGGCTCGCGTGAGGTAGCTTCACTTTTAAGGAATTTTTGTGTACTCCGTTTACGCGGAATTCATAATGTAAGTGTGGGCCAGAGGCTAAGCCTGTGCTTCCTATGTAGCCGATAATCTGGCCTTGTTTTACTCTTTTTCCGTGTTTCATGCCTTTAGCATATTTGCTCATATGAGCATACAATGTTGTGAATTTCTGGCCGTGTTGAATGATGACTGCTTTTCCATATCCACCTTTGCGGCCTTTGTGGATGATTTTTCCATCCCCAGTCGCCTTTATCGGTGTGCCGCGAGACGCTGCGTAGTCAGTACCTTTATGAGCGCGAATTTTATGTAGGACTGGGTGTTTTCTTCTTAAGTTAAAGTGAGATGAAATACGTGCAAAATCTACGGGAGTCCGAATAAACGCTTTGCGCATACTGTTGCCATCAGGCGTAAAGTAATTGTTAGTGCCATTAGCTTGTTGGAATAAAACAGCAGAAAGTTCTCTGCCTTGATTGTTAAAATTCGCAGCTAATATCTTGCCGTTTTTATATTTTTCACCATCGAGATAAAGTTCCTCGTATATAAAGCTGAAATTATCACCTGAGCGGATATCTAAAATAAAATCTATATCCCAGCCGAATATATTGGCAAGTTGCATTATTTGGGCTTGGGCTAAGCCTGCTTTCTGGCCGGCTAGAAATAAAGAGCTTTTGATTTCGCCTTCTGCATATGCAATGTGTATGTCTGGAGTTCTAGTGATGATGTTTTTTTCGAAGGTGCCGTTCGGGGTTTTGTGAAAGACGATAGACTCAAGTGGTGACCGAATGAGTTTTATTTTACTTAATTGTTCAGATTCATCTCTTAAAAAGGCGATTTGTTCTCCTGGGAATATATTGCTTAAGCTTTTTGCGCCTTTTGTTGAGTTGATAACCGAATACATTATTTTGTCATTAAAGCCTGCCTTATAAAAAAGGCTGGAAAGGGTATTGCCTGTTTTGATCTTGAAGGTCACCCAATTTTCTTTTATGGCTTTATAGTCTTGAGGGTTTTTAAATGTTTGAGGTTTATCTGCTTGCTTTGTGTGGGTAAGACTGGCGTTGATGCTGTCTGTTATGGAAGGGACGGAAGCATTTAAATCCAAAGGGATTGATGTTCTGTTTGCATTTACCTTTCCGCTAGGACTTAAAACCAAAAGTAGTATGGTGACAGCGCCTGTTATGCAGACTGCTAGCATGTGTTTTTTAGGGAATGTACGTATCAACTTCTTGCCTGTATGTCGTTAATTAGCAGTGCTAAATGTGAAATAATGTTTAATCTGGCTAAGTATAGTGACTGAACTCGGTTCAAGCAAAGTCAAAGTGTGTATTGAAAGCTTACAGTTATGTTAAAGATGGTATACTTTGCTGTTTTTTGTAACTAGATTAGTTGGTACGCTTGATAAATGGGGCTGAGTGCTACTTTTGTTAGCTATATGTCTTAATAGTTAAGTGTCTGTGAAATTATATTAAAGGTGATTGGAAATGGTATCGGTTCAGGAGGCTCTTGCAATAATCAAGCGTGGAGCGGAAGAGGTTATTGTAGAAGAAGATTTGGTCAAAAAGCTGGAGTCTGGTCGCAAGCTACGGATTAAAGCGGGTTTTGATCCAACGGCACCAGATTTACATCTTGGCCATACTGTTCTTATTAACAAGTTGAAGCAGTTTCAGGATCTTGGTCATGAAGTGCTTTTCTTGATTGGCGATTTTACAGGTATGATTGGCGACCCTACCGGGAAAAGTGCGACTCGTCCGCCTTTGACTGAAAAGCAGGTGGCGCAGAATGCTCAAACATATAAAGAGCAGGTGTTCAAAATACTTGATCCTTCAAAAACAACGGTTATGTTTAATTCACAGTGGATGAGTAAAATGTCCGCGGCTGACATGATCAAGTTAGCCGGTCAGTATACTGTTGCCAGGATGTTAGAAAGGGATGATTTTAGTAAGCGCTTCAAGGGTGAGCAGTCAATCGCCATTCATGAATTTCTGTATCCCTTGGTGCAGGGTTATGATTCTGTCGCGATGCGTGCGGATGTAGAGTTGGGGGGGACTGACCAGAAGTTTAATCTACTAATGGGGCGTCAGCTTCAGAAGACTGCAGGGCAGGAGCCGCAAACTATCCTGACGATGCCTTTGTTAGAGGGTTTGGATGGCGTGCAGAAAATGTCTAAGTCTCTCAATAATTATGTGGGAGTCAATGATGCGCCGGGTGAGATGTATACAAAGTTGCTTTCTTTGCCTGATGAAATGATTTGGCGATACTTTGAGTTATTGAGCTTTAAAACGATTGAAGAGATTGACGTTTTAAGGGGAGAGGTAGAGGCGGGTAGAAATCCGCAAGAGGTAAAGGATTTGTTTGCCCGCGAGATTATTATGCGTTTCCATAATAAAGAAGCTGCTGCTGGAGCTCATCAGTCTGCGGGTAATCGTGTTGGTTTGGGTGAGATACCTGAAAATGTGCCTGATGTCGAAGTGGATGCTGAGGGTCAGGCTGAGTTGCCTATTTCTGCTGTGTTGAGAATGGCGGGATTAGTCAAGAATGGCGCGGCCGCAAAAGATGTATTAGGTAGAGGTGCTGTATTCGTTGATGGGCAAAAGGTAGAAGCTACATTAAAGATAAGGGTGAGTGGCAAATTAGTCGTTCAGGCCGGTAAAAAGAAAATAGCGAGAGTTGTTTTTAAGTAGTTAGGGGGCTATAAATATAGAGCTTCGAATTAAATAAATTATTTTTGCTAAAGCTGTTGACCTTAACTAAGGGTTCTATATAATGCGCTCCTCTTCTGAAGGCGGCGCTGAAAAAGATGCTTACTAAGGAAAGAGATGGAAGCTGATTTATTAAGTTAAAACAAATAGTTAGCTTTTAGGTTGATCGAATTTTA
>Ga0209290_1000776_pt1 | contig 19753 bp, 9 predicted proteins | sample EN1Hudsemesocosm_2_FD_184632 | JGI IMG/M metagenome (GOLD analysis project Ga0209290, IMG submission 184632) | Methane-oxidizing microbial communities from mesocosms in the Hudson Canyon - EN10B Hudson Canyon (SPAdes) (version 2) | ecosystem: Environmental > Aquatic > Marine > Cold seeps | place... | reverse complement strand
TCTTGCGTCCAGATCGACCCACGTTAACGGCGCTCGCTCGAACAAATCCTCGGGGCCGCTCGCGCGTCCAAGTGGGGTAGATAAAGGCAGCAATGATTCAACTGACCAGTCGCTATACCCGCGCAAAGCTTGCGCTAAGTCAAAAATAGGCCCAGAAAAACGATAGGTTTTGGTTAGCTGACAAATCAATCTCGCGGGAGTCTCGTCGCCACGCTCTCCAAGGCGCAGGGATGGCGGTAACACGCAACCATAAGCTCCGAGCGTTTCGGCCTGACTCGATGAGTACTCACACTGTTCTAGCCTAGCTATCCAATCGGCAAAAACCTCGCCAGGCTCGACAGGAGGCAATTGAAAGTGGTCACCCATGATCACTACGCGACTACGGCTAGGTATCGCACCGACTAAATCAGACATTAGCTTTTGATCAATCATCGATGCTTCGTCGATCAAAACAATATCTGCTCGCAAAGAAGCTTGCTCCGCACGCTCTAGCAGTAAGGTGTCGGAATGATGGAAATTTCGCCTATCTATGAGACTATCGTCACACACTGCGCCGGGGACTCTTAACAATGCACGATGAATGGTTTCTCCTTGCTCGGGAAATGACTTATCGATTAGCGCTAACGTATCCTCATGAAGACCCGACTCTTGAGCCTCGCTAGCGCCACGCAATAACTCACACAAATCCTGGAATTGCTGCAAAATCGACGTGTGAAGGCGCACCGCTGCTTTTCCTGTCGGAGCAAGCAAGCGAACCACCGCTTTCGTTCTATTCTTGAGCGCATGACGAGCAAGGAGTAGTACTAGAATACGCGCTGCTGTAGACGTCTTTCCTGTTCCAGGGCCGCCACTGACAAGGCAAAATGACTGAGTTAATGCCTGCACCGCCGCCACCGCTTGCCAGTCCGGCTCGACATCATTGTTTACCGGCTTCGTTTTAGTATCGCGCTTACCCTGAGCCACGCTATTGCCGCCGGGCTCGGTTTTGAATAAGAGACGAAAGCTACGCTGCAAATATGCCGAAAGATTATCCTGGCCGGACTCGTCAAGCCCAGCCCGCAGCACATCCTCTGAACAGCGCTGACGATCACTTAGCCAGCACTCTAACGATCGCCGCTGTAACCAAACTCGCCGCAAATAAAGCCGCCCATCGGTCAGCACTAAAGGAGAATTAGCACCCGGTTCATCAGACATTACCTCCGATAGCTCAACCTCACTTTCGTCGTCGGGTAAAAAATCTTGCGAATGTAATAGTCCACCATTACGCAGCAATGCCAAGCAATTACTTAACGCAGAGCCGCCACTGGCCACATTAGAAATATTTTCGCTATCACCAGTACAGTCATCTTGTTTGACCGCCAGCCCGGCGCCTACGAACAAGCCTAACGACTGATAGGCCGCCAAGTCACTAAGTACAACGGCGATATGACCAATGATTGAGGATGCTGAGCACAGCACCAATAAATCAACCGTTCGCGCATCGACCTTATTGAACGACGTGTCTGGTTCGACGTCGACGTCAGTGCCACTATGCGCTCGGGCACCACCCTCCTCCAACATCTGCAATAAAGACTGCGCCGCATATAAGTCTAGCCAGCGCAATGGCGAGCGCCCTTGTTCAATGCGCTGAGCTAATTGGAGTAAGCGTTCATGCCTTAGCATTACGTATCGCTCCTCTTAACGCTTTTTTTGTCGCTTCTTTTACCGCTAATCTGATCACTTGTCGGATCGACCACATTACGATCATCAACATAGCCGCGATCAAGCAATCCCGCTTCGGCGCTAAACTGAATCTGGCCACTATGGTCAGTCTCACCACGAAACATCTGATCTAAGCTTTTAATCAAGGACACATCTGGTCGGCAAAAATACACTCCATTTTTAGACCCTGTGTCTTCCGGCGCCAACTCAGGCGCCCCCTCAACGCCGCGTAAAAATAGATAGATCACCCCGCCAAAATCGCGTTGATAGTCATAACTATCTCCCAAGCGCTCGCTCAAATGCCGATGAACCGCCAAAGTGTAAAGCAAATACTGTAGATCATATCGATGTTCATCAATCGCGATCTGCAAGCTATCGGTTTGATAGTCGGAAGCGCTATCGCCTAAGTAATTCGATTTATAATCAAGAATATAGAACCTTTCGCCATGCTTGAATACAAGGTCGATCGCGCCCTTTACATGCCCCTCAAATGACTCAAAGATCAACGGCGGCAAGTCAGGACGCTGATCAGCCAAAATACTATTCAAACGTGAAGCATCAAACATCTCTGCTGGGAAATGGAAATCCAGCTCGGGTAGGTAATCGCCCGCTACGACATCACAGAGCCTAAGCCCTTGGTGCAAATCACTGGCAATCACCATTTTTGTCCATTCATAAAGATAAGCAGCCCAGCCATCAAGCGTTTCGTCTTCCACTAACCCCGCGCTACTCAAAACACTTTGAATGTATTCAGGCACATCTCGATACGCATAACGCAGTGACTCAATCAGCTCGCCACTCTCCAACGCGATGCCTTCAAATAAGGTGTGCAGAAACGTACCGGCGCGACTACCTTTTGGAAAATCAAAAATATTGATCGACGCCCGAAAATTATCATTAGCGGTCGATAAGTTTGCGAATGCACGCTGAAGAGAGTGAGCGCCGCTACTATGGCTCCGTTGGGACTGGTGTTTGTGGCTTTCGTTAATGATTCCGGTGAAACTCTGTACCTTCCAGCGATCGAGAAGTGTTCGAGATAACTCACGAGCACTGATTACTGCTCCCGCCTTGTCACGCCTCGTTTGCTGGATGCCCGTCTCGGCCTCCGGGTCCTCGATTGATTGTGCAAAGGACGTTCGAGTATTACTAAGGTCTAAGGTCTCATCAAGCGTATGAAACTCACAAAGTCCGGGGGCATTCGCCTGCAAAGAATGTATCGCTTGCTGGATTTCACTGTCATCTAGCGCACCCAAGGCATCGGGCCTTAGCAAGCGCCCCCATGCCGTGTTATGCAAACCAAGAGTCTGGCCGCTGCGCCCTGCAAAGTTTGAAAAACCAAGATAGCAGCGATACTTAGCGCGCGTTAATGCCACATACAATAAGCGCATATCCTCTTCCAAACGCTCTCGCTCAGCACGCAACAGATTAGCCTCTTGATTCAACAGATCGACTGTTAACTTGCCTTCTTGGTCATAAAAAACCGCTTCTTGCGCAGGACGCCCACTAAACATAAAAGGCAAAAACACCAACGGATATTCTAAGCCCTTACTTTTATGGATTGTTACAATCTGAACTAATTGATCATCGCTTTCCAAACGCACACGGCTTTGATCATTCACGGCTTCAGGCTTCTGAATACGTTCCCTTAACCAGCGAATAATTGCCTGATGACCCTGTATTGTTCGTGACTGTTGCTGCAGTATTTCTGCAAGCTGATTTAGGTTGGACAGCCGTCTCTCCCAATCCGCTGAGAAAAGCGCATCGCCTTTAATGCGCCAGCGATCAAGCACCTCAAACCCTACCAATGCCCGCCTAACCATTGCGAGTATGCCCTGACTCATCCAGCTCTGATGAAGCGCCTCAAACTGATCAGCCAACAAAGCGTGTTCGTTAGCGTTTTGAAATACAGAAACGAGCATCTCGTCAGAAAATGCCATGACGCTTTGCGCTAAACATTGGCGTTGCAAGAATACGTTTCCGGGTTCTGCCACTACCTGCAACAACCAGTACAACGCAATAGCCTCTTCCGTTTGAAAAATACTCTCGCGCCCCTCGAAGCTTGCTCGAATGCCCACTTGGGCGAGCCCTGCTTTTATCATTTGAGCGTCACGTCCGGTACGGACCAAAATAGCAATATCCGAACTCTGTACTTCGTTCTTTGCTAATACTTGTGCAATTTCGTCGATGAAAAACGTCATCAGACGCTGCTCGATTTGGTCTTTCGACAAACCATCGGCAGGCACATAAGCTAGTTGCAAGGCCGATTTTACAGGCCCCTTCAACGCGCGTTCCTGCTTAGCCGCCGCCACGGGCATAAAAGGAATTTCTTCACTAAAAAACGGCGACGCCTGAACGGTGAAAACAGCGTTCACCGCTTCGACCATCGACGGTGATGAGCGCCAGTTAGTCGCCATTGTAAAAACGTTACCGTCTGGGTGAGCGTTGATGTCTCTCTTGGCGCGCAAGTAGGTAGCCATATCGCCGCCGCGAAACGCATAGATGGCTTGTTTGGGGTCGCCGATAAGCACCATACGCGATGGCACAGGAACAACTGCATCGGTAAACAAAGTGCTGAAAATCTGATACTGCGCGGGATCGGTATCTTGAAACTCATCGATTAACGCGAGCTCATATTGCTGTCTCACGCGAGTCACCAGTGCTTCAACCTGCTCCGGGGTCCGTTCAGAGGATAAGCCCAAGGCAACCTGCTCTATCAAGTCATCAAAACCCATTAATGACTGCTGTTGTTTCGCCGCTTCCATTCGACTTTTGATCTGCTCGTACCCACACAGCTCAAAGTGCTCATCCAGCTCTGCCGGTATATGATTTAAGGTCGAATCAAGAGATTCAAACCAAGCATGCGACGGCGCACTTGCATTCTTCTTGCACTCCGCGAGCAACCGGTCTGGCGTAAATGCGAGTAGCAAGTTGTTCTTTTTGCTATCAACAGGGAAATCGAAACTGTCACCCTGTTCGCACCAAACACGAATTTTATTTAGCCAATCAACTTTTCGTTTCGCATTCTTTAAACCAGAGTCGGCCACCAGCGCAATGACGTCATCAATAACCGCCAGAGTGTCATGCCACAAGCGCTCAAACCACGTCTGGTGCTCTTCAAACTTCTCGCACCAAGACAATAAGCTTAGCGCCTGCCCATTGGTCGATATACGAGGCAGAATTCGCTGAGGGTTACGTTGAAAAAGCACTTGTATTTGAGCAAGTAAACCACTGGGCTGCTGCCAGCGACCGCGCACATATTGCAATGCGGTTGCCGGTAAATGAAGCACCTGTTCGCGCCAATAGTCTTCAGCACACTGCTGCTGCAACGCACTTAGGTCTTCACTTAAACTCTGTTGTAAAGGACTGCCTAACACCATTGAATGGTTTTGCAAAAGACGCTGACAGAAGCCATGAATCGTATATATCTCACATTGATCCATTTGCCGTTCAGCAATACGCAAACGAATTAAGTCAGCCGCTTGATCTGGCGACTGATCGAACAAAGCCAGCAATACCGCATCGTCCGAGGACGCGCCTTCGAACACCTCTCGCAAGGCCTGAATACGCTGCCGAATACGATCCCTTAGTTCTTGCGTAGCAGCCTCGGTAAACGTCACCACGAGTATCTGGTCTATCTTGAATTTCTTTTCCAAGAGGTAACGCAAGTACAAGTTTGCCAAGGTATAGGTCTTTCCCGTGCCAGCACTGGCCTCGACTAAGGCCAAACCGTCGAGCGGAAAAGACAGCAGGTCGAGTCGCTTCATCGGCTCAGCTCCTTGATTTCTTCAACGTGCGCAGAAACTTGCAGCGCAATGTCATGGGACAGAAATTCAGGAAGGTGGTCAGGATTGATGGGACTAACCAAGGGGGATTCGGAATCTGTGTCAATTTGCCCAAACAAACAGGCGCGACGCCAATAAAAATCTTGGCTTTCTCCTACGGCACCATAATTGCCGCCCGCACCATAAAAACTGGTATTCGCAGCCGAGGCACTTCCAAACAACATCGCAAAGGCGGTTTTTGGAAGGAACATGGTTGGCCGTACCGACAAAGACTCAAATACAGTCAACAGTCGTTCCGCATACTGTTCGGCAAGCGCTTCGGCCAAGCACGGCAAAGTCCAAACCTTGTCTTTACCAACTAATAAACTCTGGCGCCCATCAGCCCCAGCGTTATCCCTATCAGGGTCTGCACAGCGGTAGTAGGCAAGGTTCCAAAATACATGCTGAACCCAAAACCCAAAAAATGACGTCGCCGGACTTTTACCACTATAAACCGCAACCGCCGCCCCATTGGACACTAACACTTTTCCACCAATCGTCTGTCCGCCAAGACTAACATCAATCTCTTTATATTCAGGTGGCTCAAGCGTTTTCAAGCGAGCCCGCAATGGCGCCACCTCACGTTTTGCTTGCTGAAGTTCGAAGTCGCCGAGCACGCCGGCGGGAATGCGCTCAGACAACTGCCAATCGAGAAGAATATCTTCATCGCTCTTCACTTCAGAAGCATTTAGCGCCAGCAGGTCTTGCCGCAACTGAAACTGCTCCAAAAAATCCAAGGCAAACGGCTCTACCTCTTCCAAAGCCTCATCTATGTATGGAGGCCGCAGCTGAAAGTTCTGCTGATAATAGAAACGCAAAGGATGATTAAAGGCTCTGACTAAGGTATCGAGACCAAGCTCTTTGCTTTCTTCACGCAAAGGCTCTTTGCCTGCCCCCAAAACACTCGCTCTCTGAGCATTACTTGACGTATCAGGCGTCTGAACCTGACCCCGGTGCAAACCAAGCCACTCCCCCGCATAACTGAGCGGAGGCCTTGAGCCCACAGCTGTGAAGTAGTCAGGGTGAAAAGCCTGCAAACGATGCACTTGAGTCCATGCGATGAGAACCGAGTTCTCGCTTCTGCTGTTAGCCTCTTTCTCATTGTTTTGCAGACCAGAAGGTTCCGAACAAGGAAGGGAAAAGTAGCGCTCACAATAGTCACGTAATTCGCTAACCAAAACCGAAGGGTAGCGTTCGCTGTTGTCTTGCACATGCCGACCACAGTAACTTAAATACAAACGTTCGCGAACGCTAAGCAGGGCTTCAAGAAACAGGTATCGGTCATCTTCACGACGCGATCGGTCACCAATTCTCGGGGGTGTCAGAGCCATTAAGTCAAAACTACTTGGCGTGACAGGACGCGGATATTGCCCTTCGTTCATACCTAACAAACACACCACTCTAAACGGAATACTCCGCATTGGCATGAGCGTACAAAAATTGATTCTGCCCGCCAAGAAACGCTGACTAACGCGCTCTTGTTCGAGCTGGCTTTTCACGACTTGAGCCAACACTGAAAAAGATAAAGGCAAATCAAACTCGCTGACCTGCCACTGTTCACGCAGCTGTTTAAACAAATTATCGCAAAGCTTAATAAACGCTGGCTGCACCGAATCCATGTCGATCCAGCTGCGAATCAAACCATAAAACGTCGCTATCCATTTAGGCCCTGCTTGAACGCCAGACAAAGAAGAGATGCTGCGTTCGATGACTTCCAAAAATCGCAACAACTTACCCAACAAAACGTGAGACTCTCTCGCCCCCAAAGCAACCGGCATTATCGCTTGCCCATTGGCGAAAACTAAAGATTCTTCACCCGACAAATAGCCTTGTAACAGGCGACGCATCGCGCTTAACCAACTATTTGACTGCGAACTCGGGTTAGGCTGCGCCGCCAAACGCAGGCTGTCACGATGGTCTCCCGACAAACCCCAACGCACGTTCAAAAACTCTATCCAGTGATGCAACATTTCGAGATCACTTTCCGATATCGAAAAGCGCTCTCTAATCACCGAAATATTTAGCCAATCCAACACATCCGTCGCACTCACTCGCGACTGGTCGATCACTAGCAGTTGCTGCAACCATTCAACCAAACTCAAGTCGTAAGACACGCTTTGATCAGAAATCGCATAGCGTAATGACTGCGCTTTACCATCCCTATTGATCACGCTCTGCGAAAATACCGCGTCGACTAGTGGCGCGTAATCCTGCACATCCGGCATCATGACAATAATATCTTTTAGGGCGAGAGACGGGTCAGAATCGAGTGCATCTAGAAGGTAGTCTTTTAATGCTTCCACTTCTCGCAATGCACTATGGCAGTCGGCAAAGCGAATGCTCCGGTCAGCCATCGATACGGCATATGATTGAGAGCGAAGCTCCATGACATCCTGTTGCAAGGCTTGCAAGGCCGTAACGCCATTGCTCGTTAGATCAACGACAGAATGGACGCCCTTGCCATCAAACAGCGCCTGCTCATTATTCGCATCGACCGCCACATCGAGCAGCTCATCAACTAGTTCACTATCCACCCAGTCATCAAAGAGAGAAGAATCGAACTCTGAAACACCTTGGGTCTCATCGTATTGATATAAGGTCCCTAAGTAATCTCGCCCAAGCTTACCCCACGACGCGAGCAAACCGTTGCCTTCAACAAATTGTTCCGCGCTAGTCTCTGCACTTAGACCTTTGTGTTGCAATGTCTGCTGATAGCGCAATTGCTGTAGCTCGGTCTGGACGTCACCCCAGTAATATTTACAGGGGTTCTGAACTAGAAAATGAATATCAATATACCGGCCAAGCAAAATAAAAATAGGTAACCACTGGGGCGGTAACGCTGACAATCCAAACACAAACAAACGTTCCGGTAACAGCTCACGTGAAAAATCACCGCTTCCAAGTCGCTCGCACAGGGCAGCCAATTGACGTGGACGATGAAGGCGCTCAGAAGCCTCTAACGCAGGATAAACCGCTTGCCAAAGTTCGCCTTGCCAAGCCTCCATCGCCATAATATGTTGCGGCAGGTCTGATAAGGGATGCGCGCCCTGCTCCCATTGATCTACCCAGTCTGAACGGTAATTTTGGTAAGCATCAAAACAGTCGGCTAAGACATCACACAGTTGAAATAAGGTCGTTTGGGAATAGGCACCTGAACCCGAGCTAGCGACAGCATCACTGCTATCGCTGCCGCGTGTTTGGTCTAGGGTGTACACATAATCTTTTAGCGGACGAAACGACTCTCGCTCAAGCAAGCTCGGCAACTGTTTAAGTAGCTCCCAACGCAATGCGCCTTTTTCAAACTGAGGACTAACGCCTTGATCACTCATCAAGCCTTGCGCGAGTTTCCATATAAAACCGGCAGGCATCTGTGTTTCAATAAGCGCTGCAATGCCGAGCTGCGAGGACAGTTGCTGCCTTAGCCAGGTGCCCATGCCCTGACTTTGAATCAGTACTTTTTCACTCGTAAAGGGTGTTTTGAGCGGCTGTGAACGCACAATCGCGCCCATCACGGCACTGAGAGATTCGGTTCTGTTCGAGGGATAAATTCGGAGCATGTTCGGAGCGTAGTGGCCTTCAGTTTGTGCGCTGAGTATAACGATTAAACGGTGGAGATGGCACAGCTCTAATGACTATCTATCAACTATCTAACGGCTAATTACCTTGACCTGAATCAAAACTGCATACCTAGAATTAGTTAATCATTAAGATGACTTATATTAACAACAATATTAATAACGAAAAGAGGCACTTTATTGTGGCAGCATCGCTATTCACAGACCTAACCGAATGCGTCGACAAAATCATCCAAGATTTGGGCAAAGAAATTACACTAGGCATTCCACTAGGCATTGGCAAACCGACCCAACTAGTGAACGAGCTTTACCGCCGAGCCAAAGAAGACAAAACGATTCAGCTAAAAATTATTACCGCGCTCTCTCTCGAAAGACCCGCTACCGCACCCGGCTTAGAATCAAAATTCCTTAGTCCCGTTTTTGATCGCATTTTTAAAGGTTATGTTGGCCCAGAATACGCCCGCGATGTGAAAAACCAATGTGTTCCTGAAAACGTTCAAGTCAGTGAGTTTTTCTTCAAGTCCGGCAGCATGATGAAAAACGACTACGCTCAGCAAAACTATATATCGTGCAACTACACGCATGTTTCACGCGATATGATTGATCTCGGCGTCAATCTTCTCGCACAACAAGTTTGCCAGGGCGAGTACGAGGGCAATAGCTATCTTTCGCTAAGCAGCAATACCGATGTTACGTTCGACTTGCTGCCACTCATTCGGCAAGAACAAGCTCGCGGCAAGAATATTAAAATTGTGGGGCAGATTAATCAGCAAATGCCTTTTATGCTGAATGACGCGCTTTGTGAAGTCGATGAGTTCGACTATGTTCTGGATAACCCCAGCTACTACACCGCACTGTTTGCGCCACCTAATTTACCCGTTTCTCCCACCGACTTTGCGATAGGTTTGCATGCCAGCGCCTTAGTAAAAGATGGCGGCACTCTGCAGATTGGCATTGGATCGATGGGAGACGCCATCGTTTATAATTGCTTATTACGCCAGCAAGATAACGCAACGTACAAAGAGGCGCTTAAAAAAGTCGGCGCAGACAACTACTCGAAGCTCATTGCAAAGATTGGCGAGACATCAAGCTTTGATAAAGGTTTGTATGGCTCCAGTGAAATGTTCGTCAACGGCTTCCTCCACCTCATCCGAAATAACATCGTCAAACGCAAAGTGTATGACAATTACCATGTCCAGAAACTGGTCAATGAAGGCACGCTAAGCGATACAATCACACCCGACAATCTTGATGACTTTGTGGGTATCGGTTTCTTCCGTGACACCTTCCACCGAAAAGAAGTCGAAACAGCCAAACATTTTGGTTTATTCAATGACCGCATAAGCTGGAAAGAGCACCAGTTATATCTAGACGACACGCCACTGGGTATCGACCCCGGAAACCTAGACACCATCACCCGCCTAAAAGCAGACGGCATGGGTACCAAACTTAAACGCGGCATTATCATGCATGGCGGCTTCTTTTTGGGGCCCAATGATTTCTATGACGCGCTGCGCAACATGACCGAAGAACAGAAAGAAGAAATCTGTATGACCAGCGTTGGTCACGTCAATCAGCTGTTGATTAACGAAGAACTCGCAAAAGAACAACGCAAAGATGCCCGATTTATCAACACAGGTTTAATGGCCACGCTCAACGGTGCCGTGGTATCTGACGGCCTTGAGAATGGCAAAATTGTCAGCGGTGTTGGCGGCCAATACAACTTTGTATCCATGGCGCATGCGCTTCCTGGCGCGCGTTCTATTTTACTCGTACGAAGCTATCGATCAGGCCCTAACGGCGATGTCTCAAATATTGTTTATAACTACGGTCATATCACCATCCCACGACACCTAAGAGATATTATTATTACGGAATATGGCGTGGCTGACTTGCGCGGAAAAACGGACTGCCAAGTGATGAAAGCCATGATCAATGTCGCCGACTCACGCTTCCAACCCGCTCTGCTAGAAGAAGCAAAGAAAAATGGAAAAATTCCGCAAGACTATACCATCCCGTCACAACATCTAAGCAACATGCCTGAAAGGTTCAACGGCATCATCGAAGCCTATCGGAAAAAGGGTTTATTCCCTCCACTTCCGCTGGGGACAGACTTTACCGATACCGAGCTCACCATTGGAGCTTGTCTAAAGCAAATGAAAGCGATTGGCGCAAGCAAACTCACACTCGCCCAAACGCTTTTCAGAGTATGGAACAAAGACTATAACTTAGAAAAAGCCAAGCCATTCTTAGACCGAATGGACATGGCGAGCACCCATTCGACCAAAGAAAAAATAGAGCAAAAGCTATTTTTGGATAGACTCGAAGCTGGCGGAAATCTATAAGCTATCAACTATGGCGTCGCCTCAAGCTCCTGCTTGAGGCGAACCAAGGCATCTTCAGATTTGCGTTCGAACTGTTTGCGCATGTAAACAGCATTTGCGGCAACTAAGTGAAATTTGTTCAAGGTATACTCCAAGGTACGCTCAAAGACCGTCCTTCCCTGTTCGTCAGAAGCGACCTTGTACTGCAAGAGCACCTGCGCACCATTGTCCTGATTGAGCGCTTCGGCTAACCACTGCGATCCAACCTGATAATCTTTAACATTCCAAACCATATGATTCTTGCCAATCGGCGTATCAATATCTTCCTCGAAGCCCTCACCCGTCGCTAGCGGCCGCGTATGGTCAAGATAAACATGCAACGACTGAGGATGCCATTCAGGCCAACGCTTAACCGATGCCGCGTAAGCCAAAACATCGTCGGAAGCGCGAGAAATAACAATGGTATCCACAATTTTAGTAGTGACGGGGATGCCCCATAGCCCGATCAATAACGCCACGGCAGCGCCGATATGAGCCACCTTTACCGCCCTTAAAGAAAGCGACGCTGACTCAAAGCCCAGCAATAAAGGTAGACCGAGCAAGACAATAAACAGACCAAGGAGAAACTGACCACGCGACATCTCAGGCGATAGAATCGCCAGCATTACCGCAAGTAGCACGATAATAAGAAAAGAAACGACTTTCAAAAATATCGCGATGGGAGTCGCTCTTTTAATTACGGTTTGAACGTCAGACGTGTCTTGCGAATTTTTCATTAGGCTTCCAATAATCAGAATAGAGTTTTCTACGAATTGATGGCGCAAACAAGCATCCAATCCCCCATCTCAAACGAAGAAACGAGCTTCCAGCCATAGAAGCCTAATAAACTCAGAAGATGTAACGCAAGGAAAAATAATGCAAGACAGCGTCCTATTTCGAGATGAAACTTTTGAAAGCCAGTTTAGCGAAAAACGCTGAGCAGAACATTCAGCGCATCGAGAAACTAACGGGCTAACATCTGGGACTCGTGATGACTCAAAATTTTCAAAGATTTAGCCCAGTCCACAGGCTTGTGGCTGCTGTCTTTCTGATCTAGCTCAGAAAGACACTGCGCAAGCGCTTCGGTTCTCAAGATAGCACCACGCTCTCTAAGGTGATAGGACGTATCAAAAAACAAACGATGATCCAAATTAAAAAACGCAGGGTTGCACGCAATGTCAATACCGCTCGCCGATAGTAGTGACGTCAAGCGCTCAATGCGCAGCTGGTCTTCGCGCTTTGTTAAATCAAGCCCGGCATGCCGAATCGTAGCAGGCCAAGTAAGCACAACTTGCGCGCCCCGCTTCTCAGCCAAGGCCAATATCCGCTTAAAATGTCGAATAAAGTGAGGAGAGATCTCGTCTTTGACCTCAAAATAGGAGTCATGTTTCTCCGGCAGGCTTACGATATCGCGAACACTCTGTTGCGTGGACCTACTGGCCATTATATCGCCTTTCAAGTTCAAACTATTATGAGAATAACCAGAAAAAACGACTCTATTTCTACGTTTGTTATTACGCATCACCTCCCTAACGATGCCATCAGGACCTGGGTATAAAACGTCTTTGCTGCTATCAAGCCGCTTATAATTACTGGGAGACACCAAGCCCAACCATACCTCTATCTTTGGTACAGCGTTGATAAAACTGAAATAGTCCACCCATGAAAGATTCTTCAGGTAAATCTCGTTCCCCCAAGCCATCATATATAGGACAAACGAAATATTTAAGGCGTCGGTAGCATCGTAATAGCTATACTCGAGCGGCATAACTAAGAGGTCACCCTCTGCAAGGACGTCATCCGCCTGTTGATATAAAAAGCTTATATCCAAGTCTGCATGCAAGGCCAAATTTACGGTTTGCCGCTGTATGCGCTTCTCTAGCAGATTGCTGTTAATACCAAACATTCCATTCGAACCAGCCAAAACTATCAGCTTTGGCTCCTCTATCTGCTTGGCCGCATAATCTTTATAATCGTACAAGGCTTTATTCCAGTATCCCACGCGCAGTTTTGGAGAACCCAAGACACGCTCAAACGCTAGTATGTAGGCGACCCCAAAACCCAGAAAGGCAACGAGAGACAGAAGTAGAAAGAGGCGCGGCGAAGATTTCATCAGAAGTTAAAATACAAAAATTTAGAGGGACTAGAGTCGCCAATAAAAGTTGCGCACGATATAAAAAACAGCGCACCTACCACTAACGACCACCTCAGATTAAACGACAAGGCGAAACGCCCCCTGTAAGGAATATAACGCGATACCTGAATCGTATTAGGCATTGTCAACGCAACTAAACCAAAAATCATTAGATGCTGCAGGGTCGCAATAGAAACTATCAATGCTCCCGAGGCTACTGGCAGACTAGGTAAAGTCACCGGTGATAGATCCTGCATTACTCTCCAAAATATTTCGCCAAATCGAAGGGTGGTAATATCGCCCATTGCCGACAACATGCGGACGGCGGAGTCCAGATTCTCGGCCCGGAAAAACACCCACGCTGCGTTAACAAACATAAAGGTTACAAACCAGGCCATCGCTCGGTTCATTGTCAGTCCTGTCTTCGACCATAAACGATGGGCCACTAAGGCTAAACCATGCAAGCCACCCCAAATAACAAATGTCCATCCGGCGCCGTGCCATAAACCTCCAATCAAAAAAGTAAGCATCAGGTTGGCAAGCATTCTGCTTTCACCGGCACGGTTTCCACCCAATGGAATATAGATGTAATCCCTCAACCAGCTCGATAGCGTTATATGCCAACGCCGCCAAAAATCCTGAATATTTAGTGCTTTATACGGAGAGTTAAAGTTGACGGGTAAGCGAATTCCAAACATTAGCGCCGCGCCGATCGCCATATCAGTGTAACCTGAAAAATCATAATACAGCTGAAATGTGTAACTTAAAGACGCGCCCCAGGCCTCAAAGAAGCTCAGTGGTGACTCGCTATCAAACCCTGCGTCGGCCCATATCGAAAACGTATCCGCGATGAACACTTTCTTGAAAAGACCCAAGCAAAAAATCGTCACACCCTGAGCAAAAAACTCCCAATTTACTCCTCGCCCAGTTTGGGACAAAAATTGGGGCATCATTTCTTTATGATGAACAATAGGTCCAGCAATCAGCTGCGGGAAAAACGAAACGAATAGTGCATAGTCAAGCAAGCTATACTGACGCGCGCCCTCTTTATAGCAGTCCACCAAATACGCTATTTGTTGGAAGGTAAAAAAGCTAATCGCTAAGGGCAAAACGATATTTAATGTCTCTACATTTCCGGCGAAAACGACATTAAAATTCTCTATAAAAAAATCAACATATTTGAAATACGCCAATAACCCAACGTTGAAAAAGACACCCAGCAATAAATACCTTTTGCGCCCACCGTTAGCGCTTTCTTTATTGGCTTGATAACTCACACTTAAGCGGCGACCAATAAAAAAATTGACCAAGATCGACGCTAAAATAAGCGGTAAATAAATTGGGTTCCAGTAGCTGTAGAAAAATAAGGACGCCGCTACCATAAAGGTCTTGGCAAGAGTTTTGTCCGCGCCTCGGTTTAGAAGGGCGTAGATCAACACAACTAGCGGCAAAAAGACAAAAATAAAAATAGGCGAGTTAAACAGCATACATAGTGTTGTAGTTTTTTATAAAGGCAGCAATCTAAAGGTTTGACTCGCCCCTCTCAAGCAATAAATTCGTTTTACGAGACACTCCGCATAAAACATGTAACGTGAATCCGATTACTAACTCAGCGACGCGCTGAAACACCCCTGCCATCAAGCAACTGAGCAGTATATTCCGCTACAAATATCAACACGTCTTTTTGCGGTTTGTTGCTACACTTAAGCTAACGAAAAACAGAAGACTACTATGAACCTGCTGATACGTCCCGTATACCGTTTACTCAATCAGCTCAGCTATCAGAGCAAGTTCTTGCTGATGGCGTCATTCTTAGCCGTTCCTTTGCTTTTCTTATCGGCTCAGCTAGCCCTCAATTTCCATACTAATGCGACCCAAGCACAGCAAATTCGTCATACCTTGACTGACGTGCGCCAAGCGACAAAGCTCATCGAACAGCTAGAGACATTACGCGATAACTCGGTTATTCATTTTCTAACACGCAACGAAAAATTCACCGAACAATACGAGTTAGCCTATGGCAGCATTATTAGCTCGATAGACTCCTTTGACCTAGAGGCGCTGCCGCAGCAGCACCGCTATTTCCTGACTCAACTCAAAGGCAACATTGAGGAACAAACGATTTTCCCTGGAAATGAAGGCGCATCCGTATCAGTCATCTTCCAAAATGCGAACAACCTGGTAGAACAGGCCTATTTGTGGCGTATGAGACTGTCATACGAATACGTGTCTGAAGACAATTCTGAAGTGCGCCAATTACTAGAAATGATTAGCGATCATTATTACTACTTTCATGCACTAGGCCAGGCACGTGCCTTTGGTACTTACCATTTAGACATTGGTTTCCTTGATTCTTTCGGGATTCAATCTCTAGACAACACCTATAAAGCGTTGACCAGCTCACTAAAAAGTATCGAGATCAGCAGTCAGCAATACCAAGCAGTTAGCAAACGATTCCCTGACCTGTCACAGGACAACAAACTCAATCAAGTAGAGACTGTTCGTACCTTGCTGGATGATCAATTGATCCAGGCAATCGACCTAGATTACCCTGCACTAAATTTTTACAATCAAGTTTCGACGGCAATCAACAATCTCCAAGAAGAAAATCGACTCTACTTAGGTATGGCAGACACTCTGCTTCAAGAACGCGACGATTATTACAACGAACAGCTCCTTCGTTTCTATACTTACTCGGCTGTTGTCACATTGTTACTCATCTACTTGCTAGCGGGTCTTTACATCCATATCCACAGCAATATAAGTACATTGGTGGAGTCAGCAAAGCGTGTAGCTCATGGCGATTACGAACTGCCCATCGAGTTCGAATCAAAAGACGAACTACTAGAGCTTGCAATTGCAATGGACGAAATGCGCACGAACCTTAAGTCCCGAGAGGAACAACTGCGGCTGCATGGCCAAATTGATGGTTTAACGCAGCTCAAAAACAGAGCGTACTTTGATGAAGCCTACCCTTTAGCTCTCGCACAAGCTTTGCGCAGCCAGCTTCCTATTTGCGTCATCATGCTTGATGTTGATCACTTTAAAAACGTCAATGACACGCATGGCCATCAGGTAGGCGACGCTTGCCTCAAACAAGTAGCCGACCTTTTTCGTCAATATTTCAAGCGAAAAACAGACATTGTCGCCCGCTACGGCGGTGAAGAGTATATTGCCGTCATCGTTGGCGAGCCACCCGACTCAGTCCATGAACAGACCGAAGCCCTTCGCGAAGAGCTTGCCTCTAAGCTCATCAATGAAAGTAGGGCTTCGTTATCTATTACGGCAAGCTTTGGATTGGCTAGCTACGATGGTAGCCAAGGTATCACCGCCAATGAGCTCTTAAGTGCCTGCGATTCATTACTGTATCAAGCCAAACATGATGGACGAAACCAAGTTAAATGGCGACATATCGATCATCAGCCAAAGGTAATTAATGAATAGAACGTGGCAACAACCCCTCATTTTATTGATTAGTGTTTTCTTTGCTATACCAGGACTGGTCTATGGCGAAGCCGGCCAGCGTATTGCGCTCATTGGAGCGATCACGGAAGGTAGCGAAAATGGCAACATTCCCTCCTGGCAAGGCGGGCTAACCAAACATGAAAAATCAGACGGCGGCCACCACGTAGACCCATTCTCTGAAGAAAGTCCTCTGTTTATTATCAACAAAGACAATGCCCAAGACTATGCGAACGCAATTCCCAAGGGCTCACTTGCGCTATTAAAAGCATACCCTGGGACATTTAACATTCCCGTTTATCGAAGCCATAGAACAGCGAGATACCCTGACTGGTATTATGACAACACATCACAAAGACCCGACACTCGTATTGAGAAAGATGGTAGCTCTCTCATCAATGGTTACCCTGGTGTTGCATTCCCCGCACCCAAAACCGGGCTTGAGGCCATCTGGAATCATTTAACCCGTTGGCGTGGCCAGTCCATTGAGCGCACATTTCTCGATGCGATTGTTTATTCAAATGGAGAAAAGCAACTCACCCGATCTAAACAAAATGTTTCATTTGAGCTATTTAGATATCTTGAGCCAAGCGACTGGAAGCCCCGCCTGAGTGACCAAGATCGCCAAGTTCTTCTCTACTACCATTCACTGGTAATAGAACCGGCGCGTCTAGCAGGGGGAAGTTTGTTGGCGATCGATTACGTCGATCAGCATAGTCGACCACGCAAGGCGTGGTCTTACGATGTCGGCCAAAAACGCGTCATGCGAATGCCGTACATTACACACGACAACTCGGCACTGATGAGCGAAAGCCTCAGAACTGCCGATGACACCGATATGTTCAACGGGTCGCCCGAGCGATATGACTGGAATCTCGTGGGACGAAAAGAGATGTTAGTACCGTACAACGCCTATCGCGTATCTGACCCCAGTATTAGCTATGAGGAGCTGCTTAGTCCTCTGCATTTGAATCCACTAGTCACCCGCTTTGAGTACCATCGCGTTTGGGTCATAGAAGCCAAGCTTAAGAGACAGTTCCAGCACATATATTCAAGCAGGACCTTTTATATCGATGAAGATAGCTGGTCGATTCTTCAAGCAGATCAATACGATAACCAAGGCCGAATCTGGCGCATCAATATGTGTCATTACAAACTGTATTACGAAGTGCCAGCCAACTTTTGCGCGGCGGAAGTCAGTCACGACCTCAAGCGAAAAGCCTACTATGTATCAGGCTTAACAAACGAAGAGCGAAACTCAGGCGACATCAGCCAGCCCAACCCTCCGACGACACAGTTTACACCCGCCGCATTAAGAGCCGCCGCCAAAAGGTAGGGTTTTTCTGCTTACATCGCAGCGCCCTTAGTGGCCGTTGAAAGCAGAGACAAGGCATCACTCGAGCAATAGAAACTAGTTAGACGACGGCGCAGTATTGCCTCAATCTGGCCATTTTCTTTAAGTCGGCTCAGTATCATCGGCGCAAAAGCGTCCACTTCTGACATGATTTTCTCTGGCGTGACGCCAAGATCGTCTAGCAATGCCTGAATACTTTGCTCGCCATACTTTTCAAAAAAGTAATCGACCACTAGCTCGTAACAGCTCTTGAAGTAATCGCTCGTTCGAAAAACCAGCCAAAACTCATAACCCAAAACGACAAACTCAGAAAGGTCGACACTGTCCATGCCCTCCTGAAACTCGCCCAATGATTTACTCTCAAGGACATCCCAAAGTTCTAGCGCCGAATCTTTCAAGTCTTGGTCTGTTAAGGAGTTTTCAAGAAACTCTTTACTTACGCCAACCAGAAACGCCAAGTTGTCCGCGATATAGGTTTTCACACTTTCTTCAACAGCCCCTTCAAGCTTCGGTGCTGTTTTATCAATCATGCGCTTACCAAACTTCAACATGGAAGAAACGCCAGGTACATTCTTGCTGAACACATTCGCTTCGTAGATATAGCGAACAATAGCTTGATACAACACACCCGAAATCAATTCACGATAAATAGGAAGATCAATCACGTGATCTATGCCCTGCTTTCGTGGCTCAGGAAGGTCGAGTAGCTTGTCAACGAACTCTTCAAACTGAGCAGCGCTCATCACACTCTTTAGCAAGGTGCTTCGGTGAACCTCTGACGTAAACAAGGCTGATGCCGCCTCACCCGCAATTTCGGTCACTGCGCCAGGAATCTCGTTAGTCACGACATTTCGCACAATGACCTCTTTCACCTGATCGGCACCTACCAATTGACCCAGACTAATATCCGCTAGGCTTGGCCATTGTATCTCTAACTCTTCTTTGACCCAGCTTATAAATTTAGGCGCATCGAACAAAGACAACTCATGTGCTATGTGCAGCTCCAACAACTGTTTAGATAGATCTGTCGCAGCTGGCGACACTTTCTTGGTCATAATCCATTCCTAAATTGACTCACTGCCATGGCAGCTTGAGTCTTCGTTAAAGCACTAGCCCAGTCGCTACAAAAATTGGCACTTATTTAAGCGGCGCCGCGCCGAACAATCGCCGGTAAAGAAAACTTAGCCACTCGCTTAAGTACTGTTTTAAACTGTTTCCCGAACGGGCCTGTATTGTAGGGTATGTCATATCGCTCACAAATTGCTTGTACTTTTGTCGATATTTCAGGGTAGCGATGTGACGGTAAGTCTGGAAATAAGTGATGCTCAATCTGGTAGCTCAAA
>Ga0209290_1000771_pt1 | contig 19834 bp, 18 predicted proteins | sample EN1Hudsemesocosm_2_FD_184632 | JGI IMG/M metagenome (GOLD analysis project Ga0209290, IMG submission 184632) | Methane-oxidizing microbial communities from mesocosms in the Hudson Canyon - EN10B Hudson Canyon (SPAdes) (version 2) | ecosystem: Environmental > Aquatic > Marine > Cold seeps... | reverse complement strand
ATATCTTTTGGAATAAGCTCGTGAGCAAGATGCTCTTGAACCAACACTCTTTCTTCAATACCTTCAATCATACCCATCAAGTTACAGCCTAGCCTCTTTCATAAATTACCTTAATATAAAAGGCCAAAGCGCAAAAGGCAAAATATAAGTAGAATATTTTAAAATAAGTAACTTTATAAAAAGTATAAAAACAAATAAGGGATAAACTGATAAATAACGAGAGAGGGATAAAAAAAGAAAATTGGTGGGTCGTGCGCGATTCGAACGCGCGACCAATTGGTTAAAAGCCAACTGCTCTACCAGCTGAGCTAACGACCCACACTTCTTTAAAAGCTAAGTCAGCTTAAAAAGAGAAAACGTGCAACCGCAGTATAAAGAGACTGCGGATGATACTAAAAAATTGGTGGGTCGTGCGCGATTCGAACGCGCGACCAATTGGTTAAAAGCCAACTGCTCTACCAGCTGAGCTAACGACCCACACATCTTTTAAAACTAAACCAGCTTTAAAAGACAAAACTTGTAACCATAGCCAAAGTGCAACTATGGGCATTACTTAAAATTGGTGGGTCGTGCGCGATTCGAACGCGCGACCAATTGGTTAAAAGCCAACTGCTCTACCAGCTGAGCTAACGACCCGGATAAGAGGCGCACATAATAATGGATTTAGAAAAAATAACAAGCGCTTTCTAAAAAAAACTCACATCTTTTACAAAGCACTGATAGCCTGCAAAAATATAAAATATTTCAACAGCTTACCTATTAATTTTATAACTTCTAGCTAATTTAGCAGCCGTACTTTCAGGGAATTTTAACTGGACTTCATTCAAGTACTGCTCTGACTTAGCAGGATCCTGCAGACGATCATAACTAACACCTAACTTAAATAAGGCATCAGGTGCTTTACGATGCTTAGGGAACGCACTGACCACTACCGAGAAAGCCTGCTTAGCCTGTTCAAGTTGAGGTAAAACCAGATACACCTCCCCTAACCAATAATATGCATTGCCCGCGAGATCACCCTCAGGATAGCGCTCAATAAAAAGATGAAGACCCTTAATTGCTTCTTCAAATTTCTTCTCTTTAATTAAGGCATACGCCTGTTGATATTCTCTTTTTTGCGCCTCAGAAGGCAAAGATAATTTAGCTGCAGAAACTTTAGGTACCAAAGCTGGAGTATTAACATCATTAACACTTTCTTTCGTACTTACAGCTCCAACAGGCACAACGGGCGTCGAGAGCGATGACCCAATAGCAGAAACAGAAGATGACTTTATAGGTGAAACACCACTAAACTTTTTACTTAAATCTAAAACTCTTGAATCAATATCGCGATAACGGTTTTTACTATTGAGTTTAAGGCGATGTATTTGATTCCCTTGCTCTTCGAGCATACCCCTCAAGTAACGAACCTCTTGCTGTAATTGCTCCAGCATAAAAAACAACTCACTATTACCCGATACCGTTTGAGCCGGTGCTTTATACACCTTAGGGGCTTGAGTGGGCTCACTAGAATTAGATGCAACTAGTTGCTCTGGTGAAGCCTCAGGTTGTGACTGAAAAATTAGGGTTTTAGCATTCGCAACGGTGAATACACCAAACGAAAGCAGCAATAAAAAAACAGGCCGCATCATAAAATGATGCAGCCTTTTTTTGTTTCTAATAGAAGACATTATTATTTGAACTCAGTCTTACTTATATTCAATATAAACGCGTCTATTCTGAGACCACGCTGCATCAGTGTGTGCGATATCTGCAGGTCGCTCTTCACCATAACTAACCACTTCAATTTGTGCTTTTGAAACGCCATTTACTACTAAGAAGCTAGAAATTGATTTTGCACGACTTTCACCTAGCGCAATATTGTATTCTTTCGTACCACGTTCATCACAATGCCCTTCCAAAACAATTTTTGTCGCTGGGTTTGCTGATAAAAACTCTGCATGCGCAGCCAATGATGCACGCGCTTCAACTTTAACGGCAGATTGATCAAAATCAAAATAGAAAGTACGAACTTCTCTTAATGCTGCTTGTTCTTTCATAGCGGTTTCTGCAGCATTTTGTGCAGCTAACTCTTCTGCACTAACTTCAGGCTCATCTGGAGCGCCATAAGTACTTGAGTCACCCGTTCCTTCGCCACCCTCACCTGCATCCATACTACCCTGATCAGGACCTAGACCTTGATCTTCATCTTGTGTATCCATGCTTTCACAACCGGTCAAAATAAGGCCAGAAAGTAGCAATGCAGTTATGGGTTTAAGTGAGTCAAATTTCATTTTCTTACCTTTAAATGGTTAATAACGTGTTTACACGAATCAATTGTTTGATATATCTAGTCATCTAAAGCTTACCCGATGACTGATAAAACACAAGACGCATTTATATAAATTTAGTTTAATATTCATACTTTAAGGTATAAATTCTCGATTAATGCTAATTCAAGAACGGCGACCAAGCAGGCTCTCGCACATCACCACTACTTGATGGTAAAAAGTACTTCGAACCACCATCAACCGAAACAACCGCCAAAACTGAATTTTTCCCTCTTAAAGTCGAATAAATAATCATTCGCCCATTCGGAGATAAGCTCGGCGATTCATCCAGCGAAGTTTTTGAAGTCAACACTAACTGCTCCTCAGTTTTCATATTAATGGCAGCAATATGAAAACCACCATTAGACTGATGCACGTAATATAACGACTCGCCGTCATTACTAAATCGTGGTCTTGCATTATAATTTCCAACAAAGGTTAAACGCTCAGGTTTCTTATCTTCAATATTCATTCGGTAAACCTGAGGCTTACCACTTCGATCACTGGTAAATACAACTTCTTTACCATCAGGTGACCAACTTGCCTCAGTATCAATACCATAATGATTCGTTAATCGGTTTAATTTATTAGTCATTAGGTCGAGCGAATAAATCTCTGCATTACCATCTTTAGATAATGTCATTACTAATGAAGAGTCATCAGGCGACCACATTGGCGCACTATTTAAACCTTTAAATGAAGTCACTTTACGTTGATGACCAGACTTCACATGATGAATATAAATAGCAGGCCGCCCGGAATGAAAAGAGGAATATGCTAGGTGCTGACCATCATTCGACCAAGAGATAGACAACATTGGTTCCTTACTTTTAAACAATACAAAATCATTCTTCCCATCTGCATCCGAAACATGAAGCTTATATTCTCGCTTATTTTTAGTTAGTTGTTTTAACGTAATATAAGCAATTTTAGTAGAGAACACCCCTCTTACACCGGTAATGACCTCATATACCGCATCACTGATTTTATGCGCCAATTTCCTTAAACCCTTCGGCCCTGCGGATAACACCGCCCCTAACACACGCTGCTGACTGAGCACATCAATTAACTCATACGAGACTTCATATTTTTTTGAGTAATCAGAATATTTAAGCTGCCCAGTTAAAACGTAACTTTGTCCGAGCATACGCCAATCACGAAAGTGCACTTGATTGAATGTTGCAGGAAGACTGAGCATTTTACCTGTCGGCAAAGTATCAAAATCGCCACTTCGCTGAAGGTCATTCGCAACAATTCGAGATACATCATAAGGTACGGCAAAACCCCCTTTATTTGCAAAAGGCACGACAGCGATTGGTAAAGCGGAGTCTGAGCCTTCGGTGATCTCAATCATTAGCTCTGCATACGCAGACTGTACGCACAACACAAAACTAAAAAATATAATTATTAACTTCATTCTTCCCTCAATTTATCACTAAACAATTTAAATCTTTGCGCTTGATACTACTCTTTATGACGGCGCAAAACGCATTGAAAACACTCTAAATTGTTTCTCAAATAATTCACGTTTTTCTGGCACTGGATACTTTCGAACACCACGAGCGGCATTCTCCGCTGACTGATCAAAAACTTTTACGCCACTTTTTTCAATAATACGAACACTCGACAACTCTCCAGTAGGTAGTAGCCTTATCTGCAATACCACACTTAGCCCTGCACTTTTGGGCGGTATATGCCATTGATTTACAACTCTTGAACGAATTAGAGACAAAAACCGCTCTGTTTCACTCAACTCTTGAGCCAGGGCCAGCTCTTGTTGGCGAGACAAAGCCTGCGCAGCTCGCTCTGCTTCCACCGTTTGTTCATGCTCCGCTTCTGCTTGTAGCATTTTATCCAATAAACGCTGTTCACGCGCTTTACGCTTCACCAACTCTTCTTTCTTTTTATCTTCTTTTAAACGCTCTTGCTCTTTTCGCTCAACTTCCTTTTGTTGCTTTTCCTTTTTAAGTCGTTCTTTTTTCTCTTTCTCTTTTTTTTGAATTAGAATTTTCTTTTGTTCCGCAGCCTTACGTTTGGCCGCTTTCTTCTTTTTCGCGACCGCTTCTTTTTTCTTAAGGTCTTTCTTCCTTTTTAACTCTTTCTTTCGTTTTAGTTCTTTTTTTCGTAGTTTTTCTTTTTTTTGTTTCGCCAGTACTTTTTTCTTATCGACTATTTTTTTTTGCTCGGCCTCACGCTTTGAACGAAGCGCCTGAAGCTCATCAAGACTTATCACCCGTGCCTGTACACTATTTGGCATAGCACTCAATTTAACAGGTTCACTACTCTGCCAACTCACCAACAGCATTGAAAATAAAACAAAGTGCAACAGTAAGCTGGCAATTAAGAAGCGCTTATCTTTCGTCGAATAAATGGACTTTAATGCATCGAGCGATAAGTTTATTTTAGTTTCTTTTAAGGCGCGTTTTTTCATGGGTCTTCAGTAATTAATCCAACACCATTCGCCCCAGCTTCCTGAAGCGATGACATTAGAGAAACAACAGCCCCATACTCAACATGCTTATCACCTCGAAGTAGAACACTGGTTTCAGGTTTCTGCTCAAGGATTGCTTGTACTTTACTTATTAGAATCTCTAATTCTAGTGGCTTTCCTTCAGATGAACTCATGTCTAAGTAGTAAGCACCATTAGAGTCAATTGAGACGATAATTGGCTCCTGGTTTTTTTCGGTTTTGACTGGAGAAGACTCCAACTTGGGTAAATCTACTTTAATCCCCTGTGTCAGCATTGGTGCTGTCACCATAAAGATAATCAACAACACCAACATGACATCGATATAAGGGACGACATTGATGTCTGACATCGCTTTTCGTTTAGTTCTTGCCATTTTTTAATATCACTTTTTAATATATTTCAATCAATAGATTCACTGATAAAACGAATAACTATTCGCTTTTTGATTGTTTACTAGAGTGAACATTACGATGAAGAATACTGGTAAATTCGTCGGTAAATGTTTCATATGAACTATACAATGCATCAGAGCTAGCCGAGAATCGGTTATAAGCGATTACCGCAGGAATCGCTGCAAACAAGCCCATCGCAGTTGCGATTAATGCTTCTGAAATTCCAGGTGCTACAGTCGCTAAAGTTGCTTGTTGCTGCTGCGCTAAACCCAAAAAGGAATTCATAATCCCCCAAACTGTTCCAAACAAACCAACATAAGGGCTCGTCGAACCAACGGTTGCCAAAAAAGACAAATGAGAATCTAAACGCTCACTTTCTCTCGACAAAGCAACACGCATCGCTCGCTGAGTACCTTCCATGACAGCCGCTCGTTCAATTTTATCTTGCTGCTTCAAACGATTAAATTCTTTAAATCCCGCTTTAAAAATCAACTCTAAACCAGCTCGACTTAGTCCGGTATTCGCATCTTTAAACAGTTGGTTTAAATCCATTCCAGACCAAAAACGCTCTTCAAAAACTAACTGCTCACGCTTTGCACTTTTGAAAAAAGTACTTCGTTGAAAAATAAAATACCAAGACACGACAGATGCCAAAAACAAAGAGAACATAACCAGTTGTACAATAAAACTCGCATCGACAATCAAACCAATTATGGAAATTTCTTGTTCCACTTTAAACTCCAAAAATAATATATATAAATTTAAACATCAGGTGACTCTGAAGAACCACCCAGTTTATTTAATAATTCAACAGGCAAAGCTCTTGGTTTTCCCGTATCGAAATGCACACAGGCAATCTTCACATGCCCCTTTACTAAAACCTCACCTAAACCGTTCTCTACTTTTTGCTCAAAAAGCATAAACGTACGGCCTTTTTCTTTTATTTTTGCAAAGACATTTACCACCTCATCCAATCTGGCTGAACGAAGATACTTTAGGTCAATACTATGGACCACAAAGTTAATGTTATCCGACATACAGGCACGTAACTCAAAGTTTAATGCTCGTATAAATTCTGTGCGCGCCCGTTCAAAATATTTCAAATAGTTTGCGTAAAATACAATCCCCCCCGCATCCGTATCTTCAATATAAATACGAATGGGTAAAGAGAAATCATTTACTTCAGTCATTAAGATATTTCATCCGACTTCGGCGCTTTCATGCCAAAGTGCTGCCAAGTTTTATCCGTTGCCATTCGCCCACGAGGCGTCCGCGTTAAATAACCTTGCTGTATTAAATAAGGTTCTAACACATCTTCTATCGTGCCGCGCTCTTCACTAATCGCCGCCGCCATGCTTTCGACACCGACAGGCCCGCCCGCAAAATTCTCAATGACCGCTAATAACAACCGACGATCCATGTGATCAAAACCACTTGAATCAACTTTAAGCATATTCAAGGCTTGGTCAGCGATCTCCTGACTCAACACGCCGTCGCCTTTTACTTCGGCATAGTCCCGAACTCGACGTAACAACCTATTTGCAATTCTTGGCGTTCCTCTAGAACGACACGCTATTTCTTTCGCCCCATTAGGGTCAATAGTTAAACCTAATAATTTGGCTGATCGGGCCACAATTGAGCTCAAATCATTATTACTATAAAACTCAAGCCGCTGCACAATCCCAAATCGATCACGCAAGGGAGAGGTGAGCAAACCCGCTCGTGTCGTGGCGCCAACCAATGTAAAAGCAGGCAGCTCTAATTTAATTGAGCGAGCTGCTGGCCCTTCACCTATCATGATATCTAATTGATAATCTTCCATTGCGGAATAGAGTATTTCTTCTACATTTGCACTTAACCGGTGTATTTCATCAATAAAGAGGACATCGCCTTCTTCTAAATTCGTCAACAAGGCGGCTAAATCACCCGCCTTTTCAAGTACTGGGCCTGAGGTTGATTTAATATTCGTATCTAGCTCATTTGCAATAATGTGTGCAAGCGTCGTTTTTCCCAAACCAGGCGGGCCAAAAATCAACACATGATCCAAAGCTTCCTCACGCTTTCTAGCCGCGCGAATGAATATATCCATTTGCTCTCGAACAGCGGGTTGACCAACATAGTCAGCCAGTGTTTTTGGACGAATAGCTCGGTCTTGCATTTCATCTCGACCAGCGCCACTAATCTCAGGCTGTGGTTTTACTTGAGGAGAGACGAGGCGATCTGCTTCAATCATTCATTAACCTAAATAGTTGCTCAATTTTTTTAATTAATCGAAGATGCTTTAGTGTACCCATCAGCCAGCCAGACAACAGTTACCATTGTGTTAGGCAAGCTGTACAACGTTAGCGTTAACACGCTACATCATATTTTTTAGTGCAGCTTTAATCAGCTCTTCTACTGTTTGCCCTTCTTGTTTACAGGATTTGATTGACTTAGCAGCGGCCTGAGGTTTATAACCCAAAGCAACAAGTGCTTCTTCGGCTTCATCTTCAACGGAGGCTGCCAAAGGAGAAAAGGACAAAGTATCCATCGCGGCCAGTGTAGGCTCTGAGGCTAATAATGATTTAACCTTATCTCTTAATTCAATCAATAAACGTTCAGCCGTTTTCTTACCAATCCCCGGTAGTTTAACCAAGGTCGCCAAGTCATCACTCTGAACACATCTAATTAACGACACGCTATCAAGACCTGAAAGGATCGATAGAGCCACTTTCGGCCCAACGCCATTTACCTTAATCAGTATCCGAAACATTTCACGATCTTGTTTTTTCAAAAAGCCATATAGAAGTTGAGCATCTTCTCTGACAACGAAGTGTGTATATAGTTGCACCTTCTTTCCAATTTCTGGCATATCAAAAGAAGTGGTAATAGGCACCTCGACTTCATAACTTAAACCATTCACATCAATCAGCGCTTGATGCGTATTTTTTTCTTCTAGCACACCGCTAATTTTTCCAATCATATTTTGATTACCATTATTGCTATCTTGTAAATTAATATTGAGTAAAGTCTATCAGTAAGAATATTAGACGGTGACTTATTTAAGACGACCTCGACGACTATGCGATGCACCGGCTACTTTCATAAGAATTTGATGTGTATGTGCATGGCACAAGGCAATAGCCAAGGCATCGGCGGCATCGGCTTGCGGGTCACCCTCTAATTTCAGCATTTGTTTTACCATATGCTGAACTTGTGTTTTCTCAGCACCGCCATTACCCACCAGCGCTTGCTTAACTTTTCTAGCAGAATATTCACTGACAGGAAGTTGGCAATTACCAGCCGCCACGATTGCAGCTCCTCTGGCTTGCCCTAGTTTTAATGCTGAACTCGCATTCTTTGCCAAAAACACTTCTTCAATCGCAAACTCATCAGGGCCAAATTGCTGAATAATTTGAGTCACACCCTGAAAAATAACATGGAGCCGTTCAGCTAATTGATCACTCTTTAAACGAATACACCCACTCGCGACGTATTCCAAGCGACTGTTCTGATAACGAATTAAGCCGTACCCGGTAATTCTTGATCCAGGATCAATACCTAATATGAGAGACAAAGAATATAACTCTGTTAAGGAGTGAATAAGTCAGCAAGCTTACCCGTTTTTGTTGTATAGGTGAACATCAATTACACCAATAAAGCAGCGCAATGATACTACTCTATGTTGCGAAACCATAAAACTTTCTAGCATTGGACCAACAAACCTGTTCAGCAGCCTTGTCGCCTAAACATGCCTGTAGACCATAAAGATGCTCATCCTCAAACGGCACCGGTGCACGTGTCGAAGGTAAGTCTGTACCAAACATCAACGCCTCAGGATTGATTTCGTATAATTCCTTCACAAGATCTAGCGCATCAAAGTCAACACGACCGAAACCTGTGGCTTTAACTTTTACCCCTTGCGCAACAAATTCTTTAAGCAAAGGGACACCACTTTTATCTATACCCAGATGATCAATACTGACAGCAGATAATTTACATAGTTTAGATTTTAAAGCTATCAATGCATGATGATCGGCATAGAGTTCCACATGCCATTTTACGAGTTCATATACTCGATCAGCAAAATAACTTAATTCAGTAACTGATTCTGAGCCGCCACGACGAATATTAAAACGAACCGCCCTAACCCCGCGCATATTGAGACTTAAAATTTCATCATCGGTCACATCAGCCGGTAATTGTGTCACGCCTACAAAACCACTCCCCAACTTATCTAAAGCATTAATTAAATAGCTTTGGTCGAATTGCTGAAATGAACCAGAAACCACTGCGCCCGATTTAACATTAAGGTGTGAGACTCGATGAATATACTGCTCTACTGAAAATGCATCAGGTATGAAGCCATTATTTTCATAAAGCGGGTATCGAGGATCAATAATATGAAGATGACAATCAAATATATTCAAAGCAAACCCTCTTTAGAAAGAACAAAATTAGACAACCAACACCACCCAACCCGATAGATAGTTAAGTTTACTTTGGCATATAACTTACTTGGTTTAATCCACTACTCATGACTTTGTGGAAAAGCACTTTGTTCCTTAAAACTTTTTCGTTGAATCAATGCGTATATACTTGGCGTAAACCAAAGTGAAAGCATAATAGAGAAACCGACACCACCCGCAATCACCACGGCTAAAGGAGGCCAAAACTGCCCTCCTACAAATAAAATAAGAGGGATAAAGCCCGCTATTGTGGTTAATGTCGTACTCATAATGTGCCGCGTACTCGAAAGCGTTACCGCAACAATCGCATCAAGATCTCCTGCTTTGGCTTTTTCATCCGCTTGAATACCCGCCAGTATCACGATAGAACCGTTGATGGCAACACCAATCAAGCCCGTCACACCTAACAAGGGGTTAAACCCTAAAGCATATCCACTAATCCATAATGATAAAAGCCCGAAGCCAGCAGACAAGACTGCGACTAAGCCAATAATGCCAGCAAGTTTTGCACTTTTGAATGCTAATACTAAGGATGTCACCATTAATAGAATAAGCACAGGTAAATGTGCAGCCAACGAGGCATTAGCTTGCCCACTTTCTTCAGCGTCGCCACCCACTTCCCAGCGATACCCTTCTGGCAATTTCCAGTTTTCAGCTTTGATCGCAGCTATGACCTTGTTTGTCAGATCTAAGGGTGTGATATCTGGCGTAATGTAAGCTTGAACGATATTAACGCGTTCACCATTTTGACGAGTAATAGACGTGCTGTCAGGTTCGATAACAAACTCGCCAAAGGCGCTCGCGGGAGCCCATTCACCTGAAGGCAATACGATAGGAAAAGTACGTAAGTCTTGCAGTTCGTTTCTTTCGAAATTTGCATATTTTATTCTAACTGGCAACTCTACAATATCCTCTAGAATACTCCCAGCCTGTACTCCTTCATATGCCGCACTAAATTGCCCAGCCACATCACTTAAACGTAAACCTACTTGATTCAGCGCACTTTCGTCGGCATCAAACCATACTTTAGCCAAACCCGGTGACACACTTGCTCGGGTATGGAGGGTTTCAGGTTGTTTAGCAATAATTCCTCGAAGCTCCTCTCCAAGCTGACGAAGCGTCTTCGTCTCCGGACCAAATAATCGAAATTCTATAGGGGACTCAACAGGTGGACCTTGCGCAAATGCTTTCGCTACAATTTGAAGGTTAGGAAAATTTCTGTCCAATTCACGCTGAAGTTGGTCAATCATTTTTCTGGATTCGTCAGAATCTGTAACAGACACGACAACTTCCGCATAGAAAGGAGAGTTAGAGTTGTTCATTATCTGGTTATAATAAAAAGAAGGAATACTATCGCCAATTGACCAGACAGTTTGTGTAACGCTCTTCTTTTCCAATATATGTTGGTCTATTTTTTTAACCCATTCAGAAGCTACCGGTACCGTTACGTTATTAGGAAACCATACGCGTATCTCAAACATATCTCGATCAGCAGCCGGAAAGAAGACCTTTGGTAAAGAACCAACCAGCACGACACCTACAATACTGAGTATCGATGCGGTAACAATTGCAATGAATGGGCGTTTTAAACTGTTAAGTAAGAATTTACTAAAGCGTGATGAGTATGCAGGCCCTTGAATACCAACTTTCCACCATTGTTGTCCTACGTTGCCTGATAAGCGCTTAGATTCAAGCCAAGCGCTCAGCGCAGGAATAATTGTCATAGAAATAATAAACGAGAAAATAAGTGCCAGAATCACACTAACAGAAATCGAACCTATGAAATCTCCGGCACCGCCATCTAATAATAAAATAGGCATAAATGCCAAAATTGTTGTGATAGTGGACGCGAGAAGTGGTGCAAAAAGGTGTTTAACTGAAAGTTCAATTGCCTGAACAGGACGGAAACCTTGTTCGAGCCTTTTTCTGACTTCATCCGTCATCACAATTGCATTATCAATCAGCAGACCGATCGCGATAATCATCCCAAAAATAGACATCTGCTGGATCTGCATATCTAGAACCTGAAGAGAAAACAGTACGCATGCTGCTGAGAGCGGTAATGAAGTCGCAACAATGATTCCAGAGCGCCACCCCATAAAAAACAATACGACGAGCAATACGGCTCCTACCCCTGCCAAAAGATTTTGCCCTAAGGTCGCTAAACGACCTTCTGTATAATTTGCCTGTTCAAATGCAATATTAAAATTCACAAGATGACCCGTTTCTTGTTCTATTTTAGCTAATTCAGCCTTGACTAACTCAGTCCAGGGTCTTATCTGATTTTGTACTTCAATTCGTGCCGCCACTAAGATGACTTGCTCACCATTAAAGAAAGTCATGTCCTCTTCTGGTTGAACACGAGATTTAGATACCGAAGCAATATCACTCAGCCGAGTGTCGGCTGTATTGGTACGAATAGGTAAAATTCGGATTCGCTCGAGGGAGTTAAATTCTCCTCGCACTTCAATAGGAGATGTCGCATCAGGACGAAGTAATCTACCGGCAACCTGTTTACTATCCGAAGCATCGACTAACTGAGCAAGCTGGTTAATCGTCATCCCCATATCTGCTAGTTCAGGGGGGGAAACTTCAACAAGAATTTCTTCAATAGGTTCACCATGAATACTCACATATTCTGTGCCTGAGACCGCCTCTAGGCGATCCTTCAACGTTTCTGCAACACGATTCATTAAACTGAGCTGAGGCTCTCCTTCACCATTCCAGCTAAGTGCTGTAATTAATGTATAAGCAGAAGCGATACTCTCTTCTTCCTTAATAGAGGGTGCCTTTGCACCAGCAGGTAATTTAGCCGTAACATCTTTTATCCTGTCACGTATGCGTGCAATTATTTGGCGATTATTTTCACGGGTCACATTATCTTGAAGCTCAATCGCCACGATTGACACATTTGCCCGTGAAGTAGAGTCAACTGTTTTGATTTCTGAAATACTAGAAATACTAGATTCAACCAGCTCAGTAATCGATGACTCGACCAACCTTGCGGACGCACCCGGAAATTCAGTAATCACAGAAATATTACGTTGCGTGATACGTGGGTCTTCTATTTTTGGAAGAGAATTCCACCCAGAGAGACCAGCAGCAACAATCACAATCAGGGACATAACTAATAAATGTAGATTCCGATAGTACGCAGATGACCAATGAAATACTTTTGCTACGGCTTTATTGTTTGATGAATCCTTTGAAGAGGTTTCTGAACTAAGTTCACTCATATTTATATCTCCGCCGTGATGAAGATAGGTGAACTGAGCTGGACTTTTTGTCCTTCCACTACTCGGTGAGTAGACGATTTGACAACGTAAGGGATTGTTTCTTTCGATACGCCTCCTTTTACCTGGGCAAACTCTCCCTGAATCTGAATTACTTCAACAATTGTTCGTTCAACCACTGCAGATATCGCGGTTGCTTCATAAGGTTTTGCAAGGTAAACAGACCAAAGTCCTCGACCATATTCAGTCAAGGAACTGAGTGGCAACCAAATTTCTTGATCCAAGGCCAAGCTATTCTCCAATACCACATTGACCAATTCACCTGAAATTAGCACTTGATCATCATAGTTTTGGGGTAATAGATATATTTCGGATACTCGAGATGTTGATAATGCCAAATTTATTCTATCAATGACGGCATTAAAGGTCTGCGCACCTTGCTCTACTTTAAGCATAGAGCCCACAGATAATTGACGCGCTTCTTTAAGTGGCAAACCTACCCTAATTTCAGTCTTTCCAAGCTCTTCAAGTAATAGTACCGGTGCGCCTGGGTTCGTCGCTCGCCCCTCATCCGTCATTCTGTCAATTACAATGCCATCAAAAGGGGCCGTCAACTTAGCTTTTTTTAATTCAACATCAACACTTGCTTGCTGTGCTATCACTAAGTCGTATTCCGCTTCTGCTGAATTCTTCTTCTGTAGCGCTTCATCCAGAGCCTGCTCCGAAATATTACGCGATTTTTTTAAACTCTGGGCTCGAAGTAATGAAGATTTAGCTAGTTTTTTGGCCGCATTTGCACGCCTAACACCCGCATCTAACTCCTTCATTTTGGCTCTCAAACGTTCCGTATCGAGTGTTGCCAGTGTTTCACCTTTAAGAAAAGTGTCCCCTTCGCTCTTCAGTACCGAAGTAATTACACCAGAAATATCAAAACCAACTTCTGTTCTTTGGCCTGCCTCAACACGTCCTACGTAGCGGTCACCATTGACCAGACCATGAATAGGTTTATTGCCTAGCGTTTCAACAAGTAAGGGTGAATTTTTATTAGCAGCAGTCGACTCATCAGATTGGCTAAAACGGCTAAAGCCTAATGCGATAACAAGTACGGTAAAAAAACAAGAGAGAATAAAGATAGGAGAATGAATAAATTTTTCTCTAACAGACATAAATGCACCTTTAGAACGCGAACGGCATTAAATCCAAAAAAAGGATAAAACGTGTAAGGTGCCTATTTTGACTAATTTTCGCTCATAACTCGAACATAATTTCCTATAATCACTTTCCCACATACGCAACAATAAGACATTTAAATCACACCAAGTCTCAAAAACAACATTAATTCATCATAATTTACAATGTCTCGAATGACTATCCCCGTTCAAGCCATATATGGTCTTCAGGGTATCAAGTTGCTTACACATTAAAAGCAAACTAAGGAAAAGGCTTGTCCCCTTTAATTCAACCACACATGTGGGGAAATTTATATTGCCAAACTACACATAAATTTCTAATGAATTCATAGAAACAAATTTGAATAGTCTTTTTTCTTTCACGATAAGATTAAATTAATAAAATAAACGGATTAGACTAAGCTTTAAACACTGACTTATTAAACGTTTGAGTAGAGCAACCTAGACGATGACATTATCACTCAGCCAGTCTCACAGCTGCGCAGGTTTTCGCTTCAAAATAAGCTATTTATTTTATTTGATATTATGTGTGTGCTTTTCTCAACACACGAGTGCAGCTATATCACAGTGTTTCGTACTAGCAGAAACGTACTACGAACAAATTTATTGTGAAATAAAAGAACAAGGGAAAGGGAAAGCCCTTCCCGCTTTTGTGGACTTTAAAAAGAACAATGAAATCACTCAAGCATTACTGTTAAAGCGCGACGCAGCTGCATTGCATATTCCTATTATAATGCCGAAACGTAATACCTCAAAAAAAGATCATGCATCACGTACCACTAAACTTAAACAAAAATTCGACCTTAGAAATCAACACACATTTAATTCAAATGCGAGTTCCAAAACTAACTCGCAAATTAGCCATTCTCTCGACCCTTCAAGCAACAGTACGCCATGCTCATTCATGGGCAACATGATTACGTGTAATGCTTTAAAATTTCACCAGATTGGCAACAAAAAAAATTCAGCGTTAAAACATGGTGTATTAGACCGTCATAACAAAATTGGTTTAACGCCTTTCATAGGCAAAAAAACACAGCAGTCCAAAATTGATAGCTACCTATATACGAGCTATGTTCTCTACATAGAGAAAATGCTTGAGATTGGTCTTGGTGGTGTAACCATGTCATTTACAAAATTTGCTTACTTGTTTAATGACCTTTTAGAAAAGAAAGTGGACTTTGCCAGCCGGTTTGAAACAATGTACAGCTTTCTAAAAAAAGATAAGCAACAACTGGCTGTGAGTGAAAAAATAACGCCGTCAAACCAATTAACTATCGACGACTGTTTCAGGTTAACTAATCGAATTTATATCTGTGATAATCGTGTTAAAAACTATGTGTATATTAAACAATAATTATAGCTTCTTATTGCCCACACCCCATTCAACCCTCTGAATTAAATTCAAGCCACCCACCAACCGATGCGCGGTTATAAAAAATTTATTAGTTAATGGTTTCAGATTGGCGCTACAAAACTAATCTGATCGATTTAAACTAAGTCAATAAACTTAAATTTTTGCTTTGCCCCAGCGATCCTGGTGCCAATAACGTACATACACAATACCTTGGCCTAGACGTGAAAACATAAAGATAGACCAAATCATTAAAAATGAAGGATTATAGAAAAACACCATGACGCACCCTATAGGGAAAAACACTAACCACTGAGAAAACACACTGGTTTTTAATACGATGCTCACATCACCACTGCCTAGCAGTGAATTCATCATGATCACACTCATAACATCAACAAAGATCAAACCACCCGTAAGCTGTAAACCCGTAATCGCCATACTAATAGTTGCTTGGTCATTGGTAAAAACAGACAAAATAGGCTCAGCAAAAACTGCAATCACAGCACCTATCATCAGAGTAATTACACCGCCCACTTTGGCGACATCGTAGGCCCATTGTTTTGCTGCGGGGAAATTTTTCTCACCAAGACTTGTACCTACCAATGTTGCAGCGGCCATACCAAAACCAAAACCGGGCAAAATACATAACATTAAAATATTAATTAGAATATTTAACGCAGCCACTTCAGCGACCCCTAACAAACCAACCATCCAGAATAGACTGGTGATACCGACAGCAATCATTAATTGCTGTAACCCTGCAGGAATCGTTAATTTAAACACTGAAATAACATCCGATAGAACTGGTCTTCGCTTAAAAATATTCAAATGCTGTAATTTAAAAAAACCTACAAAAATATAAATACACGTTCCTACAACCGTTGCAATCGCGCTCGCTAAAGCAGCACCATCGGTGCCCATGGCAGAAAAGCCAAAATGCCCATAAATAAATACATAATTTAAGATCACATTCATTACGTGAATAGCAATGAGCGATACCATGTAATATTTAGGCTGACTAATGCCATTAAAGTATCCTCTAAAGGCATAGTTAAATCCCATAAAAATCATAGCCAGAAGACGAATTCGCCAATAAGGCACCGCAAGCTCAGCAATACCTGCATCGGCATTCAAATATGAAAATAATACTGGTACAAATGGGTATATTAGTGCCATCAAAGCACCACCTAGCAATACGGAAATAACCATACCTGAGCTGAGCGATACGCCCGCTAACTCAATTCTCCCCTCGCCTACTCTCCGAGAAGCGACTGCCTGAACACCACTCGATAAACCCAAGACCATCGACTGAGACATAAAGACAGCAAAACTGCCAATACCAACGGCAGCCAAAGCTGTTGCACCTAATTGCCCGACCATCGCGGTATCCACAAGATTTAATAAATTTTGGGACACCATTCCGCCAATAATCGGCAGTGATAGGAGAAATATTTTTTTTAATTTACTGATAGTGATCATTTTTTATTATTCGTATTTATTGTTGATTTAGTATTTTTAGCCTTCTCAATATAATCTGCCCATGCATCAACACTGAGTTCATGACTTGGCATTTTTATTTTGGGCAGGCTGTCCTCATCTAATCGTGCGCTTTCATCTAGTAGATCATTCAAATAAAGGATATAGGCTGTTAGCCCGTAAACCTGGTTATTACTTAAACTTTTTGGCGCATAATGCGGCATAGCCCGCCGAATATAATCATAGATAGACGTTGCATAAGGCCACATTCCACCCACTGAAATAAGTAGTACCGGATACTGCTTAATTCTTAAGATTCTGAGCGGGTCAGAAAAGCTAACCCAACCATTCGTACCGGCCAATCTTGCTGCAGGGCCTTCAATACCACTTTCTCCATGACACATCTTGCACTGATTGTTATACAATTTTCTGCCTTGCGCCACACTTCCTTGGCCTTTGGGAAGGTGTTTTCCGTCAGGGTAAATAGTGATTGCGAATTTTTCTATTTCAGATTGAGTCAACACTTGACCTAAATTCACGTTAGGCATAGACGCTAAGTTGTCCGCACAAACATTTATAGACAGTATGCTAATAAATAAAAAAATACAGACGGTATAGAGTTGACGTACTAGATTAGGCATAAACATTTTTAATCACCCCATTGCTATCGATATGCCAAGCTTGAATACCGTTATAGTGATTGAACGAATAACTTGCGTACTTCTCTCGCCATTGATCACGCGTGGGTTGTAAGTTGCCCTGCTCATCTGTCGCTCTACTTAGCAGTGTCGTTTCTTGCCCTTGCCATTGCCAGGGAATATGAAAACGTGTGAGTGACTTTGAAAGGATGGGGCTATCTAAATGAGCCTGCGCCCAGGTTTGCCCTCCATCAGCCGAAACCTCAACTTTTCTTATTTTACCGTGCCCAGACCAAGCCAACCCTGAAATTTCATAAAATCCCTTTTTTTCAGGTAAGCGTTGCTTTCCAGAAGGGTGGGTGATGACTGACTTAACACCCATATGAAATGAAAATCGCTGAATTTTTCCATCGTCTAAAACATCACTGTAAAGACCAGACTCATCTTTAGTAAATGCCGGTTTGTCAGTCACTTCGAGACGGTGTACCCACTTAACATTAGCGTTACCTTCCCAGCCTGGAAGAAACAAACGCATGGGGTAACCTTGTTCCGGCCGCAATCGTTCACCATTTTGGTATAGAGCGATGATGGCGTCATCCATCAACTTTTCAATAGGAATACTGCGTGCATGTGAACCGCCATCAGCTCCTTCTACGGTTACCCATTTGGCACTTGGTTTTAGCCCTACTTCTTGTAATAAATACTTTAATGGTACCCCTGCCCATTCTGAACCGGATATTTGACCAAAAAGATCTTGGCAGCTTTGATCTAATGCATTAAAAGAAACGGCATTTGGGGCAGTATTTCCCGCACATTCCAAAAAATGAATATTTGATACTATGGGGTAGCGCATCAATGAATCAATATCGAATTTTAAAGATTTATCCACTAAACCATGAATCATTAACTGATGTTTATTGGGGTCAATATCAGGAATACCATTATGATTAACCGTAAAATGAAGACCGCTTGGTGTGATGATGCCTCTTTGATTTTCAATTGGTGTATGCCAAATAGAAAAGAGTGAGGTTTCAGGCGTGTTTTTTTCTAAATGGCGTTTAATATGTAGCTCATGCGTTGATGGTTGACCGTACGCCAAGGCCCCCTTCCCCGGTACTTTCATCCAAGGTGGTAATGTTTCTCCAATCACTGTGTGAGCTTCAGAACTAGTAGAGGCAATGCTTGATAAAGGATAAGCCGTTGTAAATGCTAAACCATTTAATAAGAACGAACGTCTATCTAATAAGCCGCCAGCAGCCACAGTTTTAAGACTTTTATTTTTCATACGCCCTCCTCAATTAAATGCTTAGGTGCACACTTATGCATGCTTAGTTTATAAAATTACTCACTGTAAAAGAAGAATTATATTAGTTTCAATCTAATTCCTATTTCAAGTCCTCATACCTTAGCGCTAACAACAGCCGAGCGCTAAACAAGAACGGATCGTTTCGACAATTTTCTCTGACTTTTCTAAGGCGCTCTCACCGTCGACACTATAAATCATATGTCGGCCTTCTTTTTTTACCTTCAAAATACCTGCTTTTTCCATCATCGCCAAATGACGAGAAATAACGGAGCGATCTTGCGGCATTTTATCGGATAAATCCTTCACATCTGTTGAGCCATTAGCTATCAAGTGCTTTAAAATATCAATTCGAACCGGTTCAGCTAATGCTTTAACAAAGTTATTATCGATTTGGTTTAATGTTTTTTCAATATAATCATCTTTACTCATGCGTGCATAATTGCGCACATATACACAAAAGTCAAACCTCACATCAAAATAACCAAAATATTCTAAACAGCAACTATAGAAACTTGTTCAAATTTAAGACCTTTCTCAGGATGCTTTTGCTTTAAGCTCTGTTATAGTTTTCTAACAGATTAAACACGAAATTTAACGATAAATAGATTGCTGGTATTTGAAGCGAGCAAGCATGGAAGGTTAGCGTTTTAATAAATAGATATTACATCAGTCATGTGGCGCGGTGATATCGATATGAAAGCAAAGCGTAAGCCCTGCCCTTTATAGGTAATAAGGATTTAAAATGAAAAAAATAAATAAGAAGGAATTTGCTAAAAAGACCCTACTTGGTGGCTTGGTAATTCTCTTACCCGTTGCATTATTGATGATGGGGTTTCGCTGGCTCTTCAAGCTAGTCACCGACCTTATTCAACCATTAACAAATCTGGTCACCAAGGTGATCGGCATGCCAGAATTCTTTGCCGACATACTCGTACTTGCAGGTATGGCTGGGTTGTGCTTTGTGGCGGGATGGTTCGTCTCTACGGCGGGTGGTGCTTGGTTTCATTCTAAATT
>Ga0209290_1000769_pt1 | contig 19922 bp, 19 predicted proteins | sample EN1Hudsemesocosm_2_FD_184632 | JGI IMG/M metagenome (GOLD analysis project Ga0209290, IMG submission 184632) | Methane-oxidizing microbial communities from mesocosms in the Hudson Canyon - EN10B Hudson Canyon (SPAdes) (version 2) | ecosystem: Environmental > Aquatic > Marine > Cold seeps... | reverse complement strand
AGTAATGAATGGTTTTGACCGAGAGCTGCAAACACGGATTTTGGGGATGGTTCCGCACGCGGTCATTAAACCCTACGCCGCCATGAGTAATTGGCAAGAGGTGGACAAGCAGGTTTCGTCGCATCCGCTGGTTATTGCGGCCGCTCCATTTATTCAAGCGCAAGGGATGATTACGCGCTCCGGCTCGGTTAATGGCGTGCAATTAAATGGGATTTTGCCAGACGAAGAGGAACAGGTTTCAATTATCTCCAAGCACATGGTCTTGGGTGAGCTTAACGATCTCAAGTCGGGTGAGTTTGGCATTATTATTGGTGAGATTCTTGCTCGCCAGCTGCGTGTGAATTTAGGCGATAAAGTGACGGTGGTATTGCCCGAAGCCTCGCTCACGCCAGCCGGCGTTTTTCCGCGGCTAAAGCGATTTTCTGTCAAAGGCATTTTTCGTGTAGGGGCAGACCTCGATTCGTCGTTAACCCTTATTCATCTTGATGATGCAGCGAAGGTAATGCGACTCAAGGATTCGGTGCATGGTGTACGCTTAAAGATGAATGACTTGTTCGATGCGCCGTATGTTTCTCGGCAAATCGCCTCGGAGCTTGATGATGCATATTACGCCGTAGATTGGACTCGTACGCACGGTAATCTGTTCGAAGCGATTCGCATGGAAAAGACGATGATTGGTTTATTGTTGATGGTGATTGTGGCAGTGGCCGCCTTCAATATTATTTCGACCCTCGTGATGGTGGTGACAGACAAAAAAGCAGACATTGCGATTCTGCGAACGATGGGGGCAAGTCCCTCTGCGATCATGACAATTTTTATCGTGCAAGGCGCTTATATTGGCGTCATAGGAACCATTGTTGGGACCGCTTTGGGTGTTCTCTTGTCGTTAAATGTGGCTGAAATTATTCAGTTCATTGAGACGGTGATGAAGACTCAGTTTCTAAATCCTGATGTCTATTTTATTAGTGACCTTCCTTCTGAGCTTAGAGTGCCTGATGTCATTGTTATTTCTTGTTCAGCATTATTTATGAGCCTGTTTGCAACGCTATATCCCGCATGGCGAGCCTCACGTATTAAACCAGTTGAGGCACTTCGTTATGAGTAATGCGGTTATTTCGGCAACGGGTCTGACAAAGAATTACAGTGAAGGACCGGGGTCGCTTCAAATCTTTAGTGATTTGGACTTTGAGCTTCAGCCCGGAGAGTCGGTTGGTATTGTTGGTAGCTCTGGGGCGGGGAAAACAACGCTTCTGAATATTCTTGGTGGATTGGACTCTACGACAAGTGGGCAGGTGTCATTGTGTGGGGAGGATCTGACTAAGTGTTCTGATAAAGCCCTAACGCGGATACGTAATCGCTATCTCGGGTTTGTTTATCAGTTTCATCATCTGTTGAGCGAGTTTAGTGCGACAGAAAATGTTGCGATGCCGCTTTATATTTCGGGCATGAAGCGCTCATTGGCTAATCAAAAAGCACGTGATTTGCTGGATAAAGTCGGCTTGTCTGCGCGTGCAGAACATAAGCCGTCGGAGCTGTCCGGTGGTGAGCGTCAGCGCGTTGCGATTGCTAGAGCGCTGGTGAATGATCCAAAGTGCGTGTTGATGGATGAGCCGACCGGAAATTTGGACGAAGCCACCGCGCATAGTATTCAGCAGCTAATGTTGAGTTTGCAGTCCGCCCTAAATACCAGCTTCGTGGTCGTCACTCATGATTTGCGCCTAGCGAGCAAAATGGACCGTGTATTGTTGATGGAGCAAGGGAAACTATGTTCGCATGAGCCTTCTATCGATTAGAAAGCCATTTTTCACTGTGAGCGTTTTGCGCGGTTTTCTGCGCGCTTTCCCCACCGCTTGATAACACTGCGTCGCCATAAATAACCCACCACAAAATATCCAGTAGCGGCGAATACGATACCGCATACCAGCGAGCCCAAATACATGGGTATTCCGATGTCATAAAGCTGGCTCATAATCCATTCCACGCTTAATTCATACTCGAAACCCATGGCAGGTTTGTTGAGTAGCCATGCCCCTATCAAATATTCGGCATAAAAAATCGGAGGCATTGTGACGGGATTGCTGAACCAAACAAGTGCAACGGATAAGGGGAGGTTGGCGTTTAAGCGAATAGCGCACAAGGCCGCCGCGACCATTTGAAACGGCATAGGAATACAGCCCCAAAATAAGCCAATCGCAAAGGCTTTGGTCACGCAGTGGCGGTTAAGGTGCCAAAGGTTAGGTTCATGAAGCACGCTGCCGAGAAACGCGAAGGACTTATTTTGTTTGATTGAATCCGGATCAGGTAGATACTTTTTAATAAAATCTTTTGGCATACTCAATGACCGAACCAGTGGATTAGTTTGACGTCTGCTGGCATCTATACATTCGAGTCGAGACTCAGGGACGAGCCGATGAATGCATGCCTTTTCGCCTTTTGTGCGGGCGTCATCATACTCTATTGCACCGCCGTTTTGTTACCGTGGTGGGTCTTTATTGCAGCCTTTGTTGTAATTTTTTTCTGTTTTCCTGCGAGAACTCTCCTGCCGAGCATATTGCTGTTGCTTGGCTGGGCTTACGCTAATAGCGTGGCGACATCGCATTATTCTAATATTATTCCTTCAGCATTCGAAGGTGCGCTGGTCACTGCCATCGGGGAGCGATGCTCCCTAGTCTCATCAAACGAGCACTCTCAGTCATTTAGGTTTTGCGCTTCTGCCATTCAAATGGAGTCTGCTGAACCCTTGGCCGGGCAGCGCTTACTGCAAGTCACTGTACCCCACTCCATTACGATTCCGGCTGTGCCGGCGACGCTGCGTCTGCAACTTAAATTGAAGCGTCCTCGGGGCAGTGTTAATCCGGTAGGCCTTTCATTTGAGCAGTATTATTTTCAGCAAAAAGTTGTTGGGGTTGGCCGAGCTCTTGAGGTGGTGGAAATTAATCACCAGCCTCAAATGTTTGATTATGGTTTGCAGGCGTATGTGCTCAGCTGGCGAGAACAGCTCGCGCAAAAGCTTCAGTTAGGCGCAGGTGAGTTTGAAAGCTACGGCATTATCCGAGCCTTGGTGATCGGTGATCGCAGGGGTATTTCCGATGGCTGGCAAAATGTGTTGTCTGCCACTGGAACGCAGCACTTGATGGCAATATCGGGTTTACATGTGGGCATGATCGCCCTGTTGTTATGGCGTTTTTTGCCTAAAACCCGCACAGGGCTGTTCTTTTTTACAGCGCTCACGTTTGTGTATGTCGTGATGGTCGGTTTTTCAGAATCCGCACAGCGTGCTTGGCTAATGTCCGTGTTTTTGGCATTTGCAGGAGCAGGCTATATCAAATTGGACTGGAAGAGTGCTTGGTTAGGGGCACTGGCGTTGGTCTTGTTATTGAATCCCCTGTCAGTCTTGAGTGTGGGCTTTATATATTCGTTCGCGTCGGTGGCTTTGCTAATACTACTGGCGCAAGCGGGCTGGATATCAATAAGTACGCCAGTGCGTTCTTTTTTGATCGTGCAGTTATTCTTCCTGCTAATGCTAGGGGTTCTCAATGCCATAATGGGAGTCGCGCACAATGGCGTTTTTCTATTGGCAAATTTGGTGGCGGTGCCTTGGGTATCTTGGTTAGTACTGCCCGCCTCATTGGTCGCATTCATCCTCAGTTGGGTCGACGTCCCCCTCGCGTCCGCACTCTATTCATTGATCAATGAGGTCTTACAGTTTCTGTATGCTTTTTTGGAATCCTTGAGTGCCTTGCCTATCTCGTTCAATCAAGATCGGTCATCTGTGCGTCTTTTTGCTTTCTCAGTCGTGTTGTTTGCCGTTGTCGTGTCAGGGCGCTTTTCATTATTAAGTACAGTCGGTTTAGTGTTACTCGTTGCCGCTTTAGTGATTCGATCAAGTGGTCGTGTCGAAACACCAGAGCTAAGGGTGTTCGATACTGGGCAAGGGTTGTCAGTATTAATTCGTTCTGAGTATTCGGTTTGGCTTTATGACTTAGGGCCTAGCTATGGTTCTAGCTCTGCAGCGCGTCGTATTGTATTACCATACCTGCGCGCCGCATCGGCGGCAGATTCAATGGATGGTTTGGTCATTAGCCATGGTGATAATGACCATGCGGGTGACTATGTATATTTTTTGAGTCAGGTAGATCCCAAACTGCGCTGGTCTGGCGAAGTCGAACGTCTTCATCGGCCCTCTGAACACTCATATCAACTTGGCCAATTTGGATTTGTTAACTGCAATCGTGGGATGAGATGGGAGCGCGGTGAGCTATTGATTGAGGTGCTTTATCCTGCGCGCACACCTAAGAACACTAGTTCCAATAACCATTCCTGCGTATTGCGTGTCACGCTATCCGATAAAGTGTTTTTGTTGATGGGTGATCTCGAAAGTGATGCTGAGATGAGTTTAGTTCGGGATATGAAAGCTGACTTGAAAGCGGATGTCTTGATTGCGGGTCATCATGGCTCAAAAAACGCCACATCCTATGCACTGCTGAAGCATGTTCAACCCGACAATGTGGTGGTTTCGGCGGGCTATCGGAACCGATTTGGCCATCCTCATGCAGATGTTATCTCGAGGACGGAGGCCTTTGATGCGGCCTTATTTAATACGGCCAGTGACGGAGCCCTTCGTTTTACTTTGGGCAACGGTGAGATAAAAATTGAGCGGGCCCGAACATTGCGAGGAGCATTTTGGTTAGCGCCATAATGAGATTATAATAACGAGCATGCAGTCTGACCCCAAAAAACTAGTTAAGAAGAACCAAAACCTTACTCATTCTGAGTTGATGAAAGTCACTTCGCATGTTCAGCGAGAGCAGGGTGATTGGATTCTGCATAGTTTGATGGTTGAAGGTTGCGATGTGCCGTTTAAGTTTAAGCGCAAAGGTAATTATCAAAACTTAACAGGCGCTAGAGTCAATATGACTTATTACAGCGATCAAGAAACGGTCGCGGGTCTGGAATTCGAGTACATGAAAGTCGTGCGCGTAAAAAAGAGCTGAGAGCATTGTATTTGATTGGTTTAAAGTCCTTGAAAGTCGCGTGATGGATGAATTATCTGTATGAATTAGTGTAAGCGTCGGGTGATACTTTCCATTCAAACTGTTTGTGATAAAGTATCGCCACAAAAAAATTCTAGGAGACATCTAAGTGTTAGATTTATTAAAGCCGGGCGGCATGGTTATGTTCCCACTGCTGCTATGTTCAGTATTGGCTTTGGCCATTATCATTGAACGGTTTTGGACGCTACGAGTGAGTCGTCTCGCCCCAAAAGATTTGGTGAATGAATTGTGGGGGTGGATCAAACGCAAAGAGTTGAATTCCAAAAAGCTACGCGAGTTGAAAGACGCGGCGCCAATCGGCCGGATTTTGGCAGCCGGTTTGGTGAATGCCAAGCATGGTCGAGAGATAATGAAGGAAAGCATTCAGGAAGAAGCAAGCCATGTGGTGCATGAAATGGAGCGCTTTTTGACGACGTTAGGCTCAGTAGCGGCGATCGCTCCATTGCTTGGTTTGCTGGGAACGGTTGTCGGTATGATCAAAGTTTTCTCGCAATTGCAGTTGGAAGGCGCCGGCAATGCTGCCGCGCTAGCGGGTGGTATTTCTGAGGCCTTAATAACCACTGCAGCAGGCTTGACCGTTGCCATTCCCGCTCTTATTTTTCATCGCTACTTCACTCGCCGTGTTGATGAGATTGTGGTGGACATGGAGCAAGACGCTTTGCGATTGGTTGAAATTGTTCATGGTGATCGCGAATCTACCTCTGCGGTAGAGAGTGGGGGCGGCGCTTGAACTTTAAACGACAAGGTGCCAGCGAAGAAGTCGCTGTTAACCTGACACCTCTGATCGATGTGGTGTTCTTGTTGTTGATTTTCTTTATGGTGTCGACAACTTTTACCAAAGAGAGTCACCTCGAGATCGATTTGCCGCAGTCGAGCGCGGATCCTGCTAAGCCGACGGTTAAAGAGATTGAAGTGGTTATTAATGCTGAAGGTGAGTATGCGATTAATGACCGAACGTTGGTGAATAACCAAGAAGAAACGCTCAAAAAAGCGGTTCAAAAACTTTCTAGTGGCGATACCAAGCTTCCTTTCATTATTACTGCTGACTCTAAGACAGCGCACGAGCATGTGGTTCGTGTTATGGATGTTGCTGGTCAACTTGGTTTTGTTCAGCTCAGTATTACCACTCAGCGCGCCAAGGCGTCTAAATAACGGCGAGTGTGATGATATTAGGCAGCTTTGCCTCTTCCAGTCTTAATAAGGCGACGGTATGAATCTTAATTTGTATCGTCGCTTTTTCGTTTATACGAATCCCTCTTTTTCTTTTTTCAAACCGTATCTGTGTCTTAGCCTAGGTGTTGCAATAGTGCACCAACGTTTGGTCGTGACGACTCTTGCCGTGAACAGTTTTTCTGTTGATGGACGTTTAGCGCATGTCTAGATTGTCGTTGGCTGATCGCCTTGTTAACGCCTGGTACGCTAAGTCAGTTTGGTTATGGCTGTTAGCGCCACTAAGCTGGCTGTTTGCTTTGGTGGTTTGGATCAGGCACCGGTGGTTGGACGAACGTAAAGCGCTGGACGCGGCTCAGCTCGCGCCAGTCGTGGTGGTGGGAAATATCACCGTGGGCGGGGCGGGTAAGTCGCCGTTAGTTGCCTACTTAGTGCGTGCATTTGAAGATCAAGGCTTGCGGGCAGGTGTTGTGAGCCGCGGTTATGGTGCGCTTTCGCCCATTGACCAGCCTATCGTATTGACTGACAAGAGTACGGCGGGTGAAGTGGGTGATGAGCCGCTTATGCTTTATCAGCAACTGGGCTGTCCCGTATGTGTCTGCCCCAAACGCTCTGACGCCGTTGCGCGTTTGACGGAACTTGGTTGCGACATTGTTATTTCAGACGATGGGTTGCAGCACTATGCAATGCAGCGAGATATCGAAATTTGCGTGTTTGACGCGCAACGGTTGTGGGGTAATGGCTGGTTGTTACCGGCGGGTCCTTTGAGAGAGCCTTTGTCTCGATTAGGGCAGGTAGACTTTATCGTTTTTAATGGTGGCGACGCGCCTAGCCCGGAAACGCTTTTGGCTGCTAAGCCGGAGCAGTTCTTGCGAATGGATCTTGCGCCACAAGACTTACAGGCCTTAGATGGCAGCGTAACGCTGGCGTTAGAGCAATTGAAAGGTAAGTCGATTTCGGCGATTGCTGGCATTGGTCATCCAGTACGTTTTTTCAACTCCTTAGAAGCTCTGGGTGCAAAGGTCACTCCTTATCCTTTTGGTGATCATCATTCTTACCACCTGGATGACTTTGCACCAATAATAGAGCCTGTAACGGGGGCAGCGGCTGGGCGGATGATCGTTATGACTGAAAAAGATGCGGTTAAGTGCCGTAATATTTCACTAGATAACGCATGGTATCTTCCTGTCTCCGCTCAACTAAGTGATAATCTGGCGCATAAAATACTGGCGCGACTTTATGCGGCAGGGCGTTTGACGCCTAACGGCAGCCCAGCCAACATGTCTAAAGAATAGTTGTGCTCAAACGGCACGAACAAATTTTCATCATATTCTCATCATAGAAACTTGGATTTGTAATGGATAAGAAACTACTCACAATACTCGCTTGCCCTTGCTGTAAGGGCGAATTAGTGTTCAAGAAAGACCTAAATGAATTGTTCTGTAAAGGGGATGGTTTGGCCTTTCCTGTGCGCGACGGTATTCCGGTGATGTTGGAGCACGAAGCACGCACCTTAACCACCGACGAAAAGCTAGAGAAAGAGCACTAAGGCCAAATATGTCTTATATCGTAGTGATTCCAGCGCGTTATGCGTCAACTCGGCTACCGGGCAAACCTCTTCTCGATATTGGCGGCAAGCCAATGATTCAGCGAGTGGTTGAGCAGGCTTCGCGTTGCGGAGCAGAAAGAGTCGTTGTGGCGACTGACGACATTCGAATTTCTAAAGCGGTGATGGCGTTCGGTGCTGAGGTCGTTATGACGGATGCGAATCACCCTTCGGGCACGGACAGACTGCAAGAGGTCGCCAAGAAATTAGAGCTTGATGATGAATCGGTAATCGTCAATGTGCAGGGAGATGAGCCTTTGATTCCGCCGCGAGTGATTGATCAGGTTGCGCATAACCTTGCAGCGCACAATGAGGCCGGTATTGCCACATTGTGTGAACAAATTCATGACCTAGAAACGGTCATGAATCCCAATGCAGTCAAAGTGGTTTTCGATCAGCGGGGGCTGGCTAACTATTTTAGCCGAGCGCCTATCCCGTGGAGTCGAGAGCAGTTCTCCTTGAGTGACGCTCACACAATGCCAAAGGGGGCTGAGTATTATCGCCACATTGGTATTTACGCGTATCGGGTCGGTTTTCTCCATAACTATGTGACTTGGTCGCCTAGCATGACCGAAGTGACAGAGTCGCTTGAGCAATTACGAGCGTTGGCAAATGGTGTTTGTATTCATGTTGACGTGGCGCTCGAAACGCCTCCGGCTGGCGTGGATACTCAAGAAGACCTAGAGCGAGTTCGTGACTTGGTTAAGTCCACTTAGGCTGATTATACGCATATGACCGTAAGTGTAATGTTTGTTTGCCTTGGCAATATTTGCCGCTCCCCAACCGCGCATGGCGTGTTTAAGTCGCTGGTGAACGAACTTGGTTTGCAGGACCAGATTATTGTTGAATCGTCGGGTACAGGTGGTTGGCATATAGGCGAGTCTCCCGATAAGCGCGCAACAGTGTTTGCTGCAACACGAGGTTTTGACCTGGCGGATCTTCGAGCGCAGCAATTCAAGGCCTCTGACTTTGACTGCTTCGACTATATTCTTGCCATGGATAAACAGAATCTGAGAGATTTAGAAATGTTGCGCCCTGAGGGATATCGGGGTGTGCTAGACCTGTTTTTGTCCTTCAGCGCAATGAAGGATGAGGACGTTCCAGATCCCTATTATGGCGGCGACGCAGGGTTTGAGCATGTATTAGACCTTGTCGAATCCGCCTCCAAAGGCTTGCTGGCACATATTCAAGAGCAGGCAAGCTAGCGGATGCCAACACTTACTCCATTTGATCTTTGCTCGCGAAACACCTTAGCTCTGCCGTGTCAGGGAGCCAAAGTACAGGTGGTTGATTCAGTCGATGACGCCGTCAATGTACTGAGCGGGTGGGGTGAGCTCGCTCGGCCTCTCGTGATAGGGCTTGGCAGTAATCTGGTGTTGCCTGAGTTACTTGAAGAGCCTGTGCTGATCATTCGTGGGGGGAGTGTTCAGTTTATGGAGGGTCAAGGCGATAGCGTCACTGTTGTTGCGGATGCTGGGGTGGTCTGGGATGAGCTAGTGGCTCAGTGTGTTGGAGCGGGATGGAGAGGGTTAGAAAACTTATCCTTGATACCCGGTACGGTGGGTGCTGCACCTGTTCAAAATATTGGTGCTTATGGGGTCGAGTTAAAAGATAGTTTGATTTATGTAGACGTATTTGATTTTGAAAGCATGAGCCGTCGTCGTTTAGAGGCGCAAGCATGTAAATTTGACTATCGCGATAGTATTTTTAAACGCGAACCAAGGCGTTTTGTCGTGCTCCGCGTCGCTTTTCGTTTGAATAAAAATGCTCCGTTTACGCTAGCTTATGGCGAGTTAAAGTATTTGGCGAGTGAGCCGGACGTAACGGTGCAAGCTATTCGAGCCAAGGTTATCTCGGTACGTCAGGCGAAGTTACCTGACCCAGCTTGTATTCCCAATGCCGGTAGTTTCTTTAAAAACCCTGTCGTGTCGAAGGATCAGGCGTTGCGTTTGGCCAATCGATTTCCAGAGATGGTGCAATACCCGTTAACCGATGGCCAGGTTAAACTAGCGGCGGGTTGGCTGATTGATCAAGCCGGTTGGAAAGGGCATCGAGCGTCACGAGCCGGTATTCATGAAAGACAGGCGCTGGTGCTGACTAATTTGGGCGGCGCCACGCAAAGCGATATCCTTGAATTGGCAAATGATGTTTACCAGTCAGTGTTAGATCTCTATGGGGTTGAACTGGAAATAGAGCCGGTGATTGTTTAGCCAGTATTTTGTGTCGATTTATTTTACATCTATATTGTTTTTCAGTCGCAAATACAGTCTTAAAGTTATGAATTTATTGAATATTATTTATATGGCTGAATAATTGCTTTTAAGATCGACAAAGTATGATCTTAATTTGGGATTTTGGAGAGTTTTAGATGTCATTGAAGTGGAAGTTAGGTGTAGCAGTCTTGTCAGCCTTTTTAAGTGTGAGTGCGTCAGCAGGCGTAATCAGTTCAGTTTGGTCTGACAATGGTCACGAATACATGCTAGTTGAAGGTCAAATGACTTGGGATCAAGCAAATGCTTCTTTGGGTTCAGATTGGTATTTGGCAACAATTACGTCTGCGCAAGAGCAGTCTTTCATTGAAAGCGCGTTTGGTAACCTCCGAGGCGAATTTTGGTTAGGCGGCTATCAGTCTGAAGTCGGTTTTACACAAGCTGAGCGAGTCGCAGGCGCTGCAGACAACTGGGCTTGGGTTACAGGCGAAGAGTTTGGCGGTTACGACAACTGGAAGGTTGGTGAGCCAAACGAATGGAGAGGCACCAAGGAAGATCACCTAGCAGTTTGGAATAATGGTGGTTCTTGGGATTGGTATTGGAATGACGAGCACGGCCGTTCTAACATCAAAGGCTACATTGCTGAAAAAGGTGCTTACAGCGTACCAGAGCCGGGTACCCTAGCGTTGCTTGGTCTAGGATTGCTTGGATTGGGCGCGTCTAGAAAAATGCAAAAGTAATAGTACTCTAGGTTTGCTCTGCGTTTGCTGAGCACTATAGAAACGTCTCTCTGTGAGGCGTTTTTTTATGCCTATTATTTAAGCTGCAATGGCTTAGCTAACATGGCTTGATCAGTGTTTTGTATTGTTTTTAGTGTGTAGAGTACGGCGTCACGCAAAGATTCATTTGATGCGTAAATTACCCCGCGATGATTCATGAATGTTGAGTCTTTTTGGTTTAGATCCAGCGCTTGTTTGTTAGTGTCAGAGACAAATGCCCCTAGCTCATTAAAAATACAGGCAGTCGCCGCAAAATCCCAAAGGCTGCCGCCGCCGGGCTGAGGCTTGGGTGGTTTGAAGTAACACGCAGGTGCTTGCTCAATGACTTTAATCGCGTTGATGATCGCCCCAGCGCCACTCTCAATAATAATCTCGTTATAACCCAGCATGCGTACTTTTGTTTCGAAGCGTTTTAATATTTCGTCAAAGTCGTCGCGTGCAACGAAGCTATGGTCACAGGGAACAGTGAGCGGGTTCGTTTTATTTAGACCCGCGTCGTTATAGTTATAGTGATCGTTAGGGCTATCGCTAATTTTCCATGCCTTGCCGTTGCGCATTGCACCGCCACCGCGAATAGCCGAGTAAAGTGTTTGGTTTGATGGGTCGTAGACAACGCCAACCTGAGGTGTGCCTTCTTGCGAGACAAGCGCGATTGAAACGGAATAACCGGGTTGAGAACGACTAAAGGCTAATGTTCCATCTAAAGGGTCGATGCACCAAAAGTAGTCCTTCGTTAGGCGCTGACGGTCGTCTTCGCTTTCTTCCGATAGCAGTGCAAGATCAAATCGACCTAAGGTGCTTTCGAGATGACTTAGAATCAGCGCCTCGCATTTTAGGTCGACCTCTGTGACGACTTGCGCGGCTAGACTATCGACGCCCTGTTTGTAGCTCACACCGATTGCGTCTTTTTGCTCTTGTGAGTAGTGAGCGATTAACTGCCCAGCTGCTCTGGCTGCGTTGATGGCTACTTGACTTAACTCGGCTAAGTCATCGTTGGTAAGTTTCATTCTAAGTTAAGCTCTGCAATAACGTTCTGTGTGATGCGCTCACTAAAAGCATGAATTTTCCAGTGATCAGGGCTCCACCCTTTTACGAATCGATGAAAATCGGCCCAAGCATAAGAATACAAAGGGCGCCATTCGGCCTCAACTTCACCTACGTCAATCGGGATAGAGTATTTTAGAAATGCCTGTTTAAGGTGATCAAAGTATTTATCCAGTAGTCTATCTGCGTGTTGCTCACATTCGCTTTCATCCAGGCAGCTGCCTATAAAGTATGCGATATCTTTTATTCCACAACCTCCGCCAACATATTGAAAGTCAACGGCGGCAGCGGAAAGCCCATCGGCTGAAAAACAGAAGTTAGCGAGTTTCGCGTCGCCATGCACAAAGGTTTGAAACTTGCAGTTATTGAGTATTGTGTCGATTTTGGGAGCCGCCAGCGCTAGCAATTTATCATCTAGTGCCTCGAGCTCATCTGGTCGGGTCGCCAAATGCCAGTATGTGCCGACGGGCCATAAATCTTTAGGTTCGCTACCCAGAAAACGAGTGTGAAAAAATGCTAGCCATTCTAAGCATGCATCCATTTGTTCGTGTGTGACATGTTCTAGCCGTCTAGGAAAACCATTGATATCTAAGTCTTCTAGAAAGATGAGGCATGTGTTCTCATTCTGCTCACTACCATAGCATTCGGGTACTCGACTGTACTGGTCACATCGTTGGGCATATTGCTGATACCAGCTTGTTTCGACTTGATATGACCGAACTTTTCGTTGGTGAGAGAGTGTTGTGTTCCAGCCTCTTGGGTGATCGACCTTATCAGGCAAACGTATATGTTTGACGATAACACTACTGTATTTTCCACCCTCTAAGGTATACCTGCGAATCTCTCCGTAGTCGCTCCATAGTGATTGCAGTAAATGGCTGTTAACAGCGCTTTTTGCGCCGCTTAATCGAATGATCTGCTGTTCAATGTGTTCATTCATGCAGTGAGTCGCGCTGGCTGAGTAAGTAAGAGTCTCGTTAGTACTTTACGCGCATTTGCAGAGAAATGAATAGCGCCGCAAAGATGCGGCGCTATTATAAGTCGAGTTATATGTCGAGATATATCGAGCAACACAAGAAAAGAAGTGCCTTCTGCTTACTATTCTATTAGTACTCTATCAGCACTCTAAAAGGTTCTTGGAGTCGGCGGTGTCGTTGAGTAATCGTAGAAACCAAGGCCGCTTTTTTTACCTATTTGTTCAGCAACAAAAAGTGTTTTTAACAGTGGTGGTGGCGTTAAGCGTGGTTCTTTGAATGTGTCATATAGATTCGACGACATGTGATAGACAATATCTAAGCCGATATAGTCTGCCAGTTCTAGCGGGCCCATTGGGTGATTGCATCCGAGCTTCATCGCGGTATCAATTTCAGCTACGCCAGACAGGCCTCGCTCACAGGAGCGAATGGCGTCAATAATGTAAGGCGTTAATAAGCGGTTAACGATAAACCCGGTTTCGTCTTTGACGACGACGGGAGTTTTTCCAATGCTGTTAATCCATTCGACTAGGCCGTCTACCGTTTCTTGTTGGGTGTGCAGGGTAGGAATAACTTCAACCAGCTTCATCACTGTGGCTGGGTTAAAAAAGTGCAACCCGACTAGGCGCTCTTTTCGGGTGACTGCTGTTGATAGCTCTGTTATTCCGAGTGTCGAGGTGTTGGATGCGAGAATGGTGTGGTCGTTAACGATTGACTCGAGCTGCGAGAAGATTTCTTGTTTTTTATCCATCTCTTCCACGATCGATTCGATCACTAAATCGCAGTTTCTCAATGCATGAAGATCGACCGTGATCGTCATCAATGAAAGGGTATTTGACCTTTGTTCTTCAGTGATTTTTTCTCGATCAACTAGGCGCTGAAGACTCTTCTCAACTTGCGTTTGCTTTGTGCTGACATCGCCGCCGGTCATTTTGACCGAGATGGTTTTAATGCCTTGCTGAGCCAGTAATTGGGCCATGCCTAGACCCATTTGTCCGGTACCGACGATACCGACTTGTTTAATGTTCATGTGCGCTCCTTGAATTATTATTTTTTTATGTGCTTGTTGTCTTGATGGTCTTCTCTGATGACACCGCGGAGACTGCTGGGTGGCAAACAGTGAAAAGGCTTGTTAGGTTTTCCCGCCTTATCGTGATCTAGATTTTACTGGGGGGAGATGTGATGGCAATGTCTTTGGCGATATTTGGCTGTTAATGCACTTAACTGTGCGCTAAGTCATTTTTTATCGAGCGTGGCGTTCATTGCTTTAATGACAGCTGTCGCGGCTTCAAAAGGTGTCGCTGTATCTTGTGCTACCTCATGCCTTGCCTGAGCGAGTCTAATTTGCGCTTCGCTATGCTTCTTGAGCTGGTCGAGCAGCATTTCCCGTATCAATGCATCCAACCAGCGCTGGTTTTGCCCGTCCCGTTTATGTTGGAAGTAGCCGCTTAAGGTTGTTTGCTGTTGATAGTCTTCGATCATCATCCAAATGCTATCGATGTGCTCGTTATGTAAGGCGGAGCACGTTTTTACTGTTGGCTGCCAAGGGCCATCATTTTGAAGGAGATGCAGCGCATTGGTGTAGTGGTTTTGTGTTTGCTGTGCCGCTTTCGAAAAGTCCCCATCTGCCTTGTTGATGACTAGGGCGTCGGCGAGTTCCATGATGCCGCGCTTAATGCCCTGCAATTCATCACCGGCGTTGGGTAGCATTAGCACCAGAAAGAAATCGACCATTGAGGCGACTTCATATTCTGACTGACCAACACCGACGGTTTCGACGAGAATGACGTCGTAGCCACCTGCTTCGCACAGCAACATGCTTTCACGTGTTTTTTGAGCGACGCCGCCGAGCGACCCTTCTGAAGGAGATGGGCGAATGAACGCTGCGTCACTGCGCGATAGCTCTTCCATTCGTGTTTTGTCGCCTAGAATGCTGCCTCCTTTTAATGGAGAGCTGGGGTCGACAGCTAACACGGCTACTTTGTGGCCTTGTTGAATAAGGTGGAGGCCAAGTGCTTCGATAAAAGTAGATTTCCCCACGCCTGGCACGCCAGTAATGCCTACTCGAATACTTTTGCCAGTGCGCGGCAATAGCTCGTTGAGCAGAGACTGCGCCTCTATATGATGTTGAGGGAGCTTGCTCTCGACTAAGGTAATCGCTTTCGCTAAGGCGCGGCGATTGCCGAGTAACAGCGCTTGTGCGTCAATCACGAATCGAAGCTCTCCTTGTAGTCACAAATATAGAGTTTTCCCGGCGCTTGTGATCGCAAAGGGGTCCACTCGACGTGGGTTATTTAATTGCTGCTAACACTTGTTTTGCCGAGTCGGTAATTTTAGTGCCTGGGCCAAAAATTCCTTTTACGCCGGCCTGAACAAGGTAGTCATAGTCTTGTTTAGGAATGACGCCGCCTGCGACCACAGCAATGTCCTCAGCACCTTGAGCTTTAAGTGCCTCAATCAAGGCAGGAACTAGGGTTTTGTGCCCCGCCGCTTGCGAGCTGACGCCCACGACATGAACATCGTTTTCAATGGCTTGTTTAGCCACCTCTTCAGGGGTAGAGAACATTGGTGATAGATCGATATCAAAGCCTACATCAGCAAAGGCTGTGGCGATCACTTTTGCGCCGCGATCATGGCCATCTTGTCCCATTTTACAGACTAACATTCGTGGGCGTCGGCCGTGTGATGTCTCAAATTCGCTAATGTCTTTTTGTAGTGCCTGCCATTGTTCGTCATCTTGGTAGGGGGCGCCATAAACGCCGCTAATCGTGCGAGACTGCGCTTGATAGCGGCCGAACTCACTTTCCATTGCGTCAGAAATTTCACCAACAGTGGCTCGAAGTCTCGCGGCATCGATACTCAACGCAAGAAGGTTTCCTGTGCCGCTAGCCGCCGCATCAGTGATGGCAGACAGTGCTGACTTGACGGCCTCATTGTCGCGCTTTTCACGGAGAGCCTTAAGGCCTGCGATTTGTGATTCACGCACAGCGACATTATCTACTTCTAAGATGTCGAGATCGTCTTCTTTTTCCAGCTGATATTTATTAACGCCGACGATGACATCTTCGCCACGGTCTATACGAGCTTGTTTCTTTGCAGCACTTTCTTCAATGCGTAGTTTCGGTAGTCCCGCTTCGATAGCCTTAGCCATGCCACCTTCAGACTCGATTTCTTCGATCAGTGCCCATGCTTTGTCTGCGAGTTGTTGCGTAAGGCTCTCCATCATATAAGAGCCACCCCAAGGGTCGGCCACTTGGGGGATGCCCGTTTCTTCCTGAATAATAATTTGAGTATTTCGAGCGATACGCGCAGAAAACTCGGTTGGCAGCGCAACCGCTTCATCTAAAGCGTTGGTATGTAGTGACTGTGTGCCACCAAAAACAGCGGCCATCGCTTCGATGGTCGTTCGCACAACGTTGTTGTAAGGGTCTTGTTCGGTGAGCGACCAGCCTGACGTTTGCGAGTGTGTGCGCAGCATCGAGGACTTAGGATTTTTCGGATTGAACTCTGCCATGATTCGGTTCCACAGCAAACGGCCTGCACGCAGTTTGGCAATCTCCATGTAAAAGTTCATGCCGATGCCCCAAAAGAATGACAGGCGAGGCGCAAAAGCGTCGACATCGAGACCGGCATTGATTGCCGTGCGGACATACTCCCTGCCGTCGCTAAGGGTATAAGCCAGTTCTAAGGCCGCATCGGCACCGGCTTCTTGTATGTGATAGCCCGAGATAGAAATACTGTTAAAGCGGGGCATCTTTTCCGAGGTGTAGCCGATAATGTCGCCAATAATTTTCATTGAGGGGGTTGGCGGATAGATATACGTATTGCGGACCATAAACTCTTTCAGAATGTCGTTCTGAATGGTGCCGGCTAGCTTCTCTTGGCTAACGCCCTGTTCTTCAGCCGCGACAATATAACTGGCGAGAACTGGCAGAACGGCGCCATTCATTGTCATTGAGACGGAAACTTTATCGAGCGGAATGCCGTCGAACAGTACTTTCATGTCTTCAACTGAGTCGATCGCTACGCCTGCTTTACCGACGTCCCCGGTGACACGCGGATGGTCCGAGTCGTAGCCGCGATGTGTTGCTAGATCAAATGCGACTGAAATGCCTTGTGCACCTGCGGCAAGGTTTTTTCGGTAAAAGGCATTGGACTCTTCTGCGGTTGAAAATCCGGCATATTGACGAATCGTCCAGGGACGCCCTGCATACATGGTGGCCATCGGGCCGCGAACATAAGGGGCCATGCCCGGTAGGCTGTCTGTATTGGGTAAGTCCTTCGTATCTTCTTGGGTGTACAGGACTTTAACAGGCACGCCTTCTGGCGTGTGCCAGTCCATATCTTGTGGACTAACGCCCTTCATTTGTTTGGTCGCTAACGCCGCCCATTCAGAAAGATTTGGTTTTGAACTGTCTGTCATACCCTTGCCTTTTTCGAAGCCGTCGACATGCGTCAAACGGGTGTCATCATCGTGTGCTTATCTGCAGCTCTAAAATCGTTATTGATTCACTGTCGCAGAACGATTTTAGTGGTCCATTGGTTGATTAATTTCAACTAATACGCCGTCGCAACTTTTAGGGTGAATAAAAATAACTTTGCAGTTGTGAGCGCCCGGTGTTGGCGCGTCAGATAAAAATTGGTAGCCCTTTGCTTTTAGTCGCTCAACGTCAGCTTCGATATCGTCACTGCTAAAGCACAAGTGATGTATGCCGCCGCCTTTTTTGTCGAGGTACTTTTGAACAGGGCCTTCGCCATTTAAGGGGTGCACGAGCTCAATATTGCTTTTTTCTATCGGTAGAAACGCTGCACTGGTTTTTGCTTCGACAACGTCTTCACGGCCTTTTAGTTCTAAGCCAAAATCTTCAGCAAATCGTTCAATGGCCTTATCGAGGTCTGGAACGGCAATGGCGATGTGGTCTAGTCCTGTAATCATGTTAACTCTCTTATTTGGCTGTTCGGTTCTTTCTTTTAGTCGCTTTTACTAGTTTTAATGTGCAAGGCAGCGATAGGTTACGCAACTGCTTAGCCGCAGGCGCATAACCCATGCTTAGGCGACTTAGTTAAGCTTAGCGATAAACGCATCGGTTGCTTTCTGTTTGCGCAGTGCCACCTCTTCATCCGTTTCCGTTTCCATTTTTTCGTCAGGCTTGATCTTAAAGATAGGTTGGCCTTTCTTGATGATCGTGCCGTCGCCTTCTACCAGTACTTTTTCAATGATGCCTGAAAAAGGAGCTTTGATTTTGTTGAACATTTTCATGACTTCCACAATGTAGAGCGCTTGCCCTGCTTCAAAGTGGTCGCCAGCTTCAACAAACGGTGGCGCATCTGGCGATTCGCATGAGTAGAACATACCACCTGACGAAGCGAGTATCTCGTCGCTTTTGGCAACCGGCGGCGGCACCAAAACTTTCGCCATGGAGGCTTGTAAGGTTTCTTGCGTTAGGTTGTCGGGAATCGTAATGCTTAGGTCTTTATTGACACATAAATCAAAGTACGCGGTGTGATGCGCAACGCTTGGTAGCAACAATAGAATGTCATTGCCAAGCTGATAACCTGCGTGCGCGGCTTGGACGTCCAGCCAGCTAGCGGCATCAAAGCCTTTGGGTGCTTTTTTGCTTGCCAGCTTTTTGCATAGATCTTGGAAATCGGCACTTGGCAGACGATCTTCCAATGTTGCATAGAAGCTTAAGGCGTCGCCTAGTACTTGATGATCATGGTCCCAGATCATGCTGGCCGGCGGATTCTCTTCGCAGTAGTTCATATTCAAATAATGGTAGGTGTCGGCGAGTACTTGTATGGGGTTCTTTTGCCATGACACAGCGCCACTTTTTGCAATGGAAAAGCTGCTTTGATGAAGGCTTAGCCAGCCTGCGAGAATGTGAGGTTCGCTAAACAGCTGCTTGATAGGTCGTGTTAGCAGCAACTGTTTGCGGCTAAGAATTTTTTTGGTGTCTGCTGCTTCTTCTTTGTTCGCTTTGCCGACCGCCGCTTGGCTAAGCGACTGATAGGCATAGTCGACATCTAAATTGTTTGCTTGCTGTTTTAGCAAGCCCACCGCGGTCAGGTAGGGCACGATAAAGCGAGTGGTTGGACGTGCATTGATATTGTTGCCGATAAACCAATTCACCAGTCCGTAATGGAATTGCAGGTTGGTGGCTAGATCTTTTCCTTCCATGCGTGTGACGCGCAGAATTTCAGAAAGGCCTTCATAGGTGGCCGCGCGATTGTTGCCGGTGGTCAATAGCAGCGCGATGTTGCTGTCGTAAGCGCCAGCCAAGTGGTAAGCCATGAAGACCCCTGTATCGGGGTTGTGTAGGCTAATACCTTGGTCGTCTCTAATCTCGCCGTCTTGCGGATCTGACCAAAACTCAATTTGACCGCCTGCGTGAGGAGCAAGAGCTTGGTTGGTAGCGTTTAAGCGTGCTTCGACTGACGCGGTATGTCTGAGTAATCGTGTCGGTCGTGGTAATTGCTTACCGTGGGCGGCCAGTAACACCATGGCTTCGACCAATGACTCGACGAAAAAGCTGTCATTGTCGTCGTCAGGATTGGTGAACTGAAGGCTGTAGCACAGCTCAGTAACGCGGTGCTCGACTTGAATACGGGTGTTCATTTCCATAAAAAAGTGTTGATCGCGATCTACGATACATTCGAAGGTGGAGACGTTATCGAGTCCAACAGCATCACCGAAGCGCTCGGCTTCTGTTTCCATCGCTTGTAGCGTTTTGATGTCTTGGCTGAGCACTTTTGCCTCGGTGTCCTTGCCTTCTTTGACTGCTTCGGCAAGTGAGTTGCTCAGATCTTCAGAGGTGACCGATACTTCGAGTAGTTTTTGCTCATGCATTTGCAGTGAGCAGTCACGACCACCTAACGCTAGTGTCCACTTGCCATTACCGATGACCTGAATCTCTTGATGCCGAGTGGTTTCGATATTGAGCTCGATCAAGATGTTTTTATTGTCACCAAGGCCGGTGGCTTTCACTTCGTTGAGAATTTCCATGACCAGCGCGGGGGCTAAATCAGCGGTTTGCTCAAGACGCTTATTTAGATCGCCGTCGAACGAATTAGGGTTGGGCAATATG